>Ga0255775_1001450_pt1 | contig 22012 bp, 20 predicted proteins | sample 011ome_26_FD_179973 | JGI IMG/M metagenome (GOLD analysis project Ga0255775, IMG submission 179973) | Coastal salt marsh microbial communities from the Groves Creek Marsh, Skidaway Island, Georgia - 011511BT metaG (version 2) | ecosystem: Environmental > Aquatic > Marine > Intertidal zone > Salt...
TAATCAAACCTTTGAAACAGTCATAAGTTCAACCCCACTAATCTCAATTGATTTGCTCGTTAAAAAAGACAATAAAATCCTATTAGGCAAGCGTATAAACAAGCCTGCACAAGGTTATCTGTTCTCAATTGGTGGTAGAGTTTATAAGAACGAAACAATTGATAGTGCAATGATGCGTATAGCTAGTAATGAACTTAATATTAGTCTAAAATTAACGCCTAGTTTTATAGGTGTATTCGAACATTTTTATGATGACAGTATTTATGAGGATGTATCAACACACTATGTTAATTTGGCTTACGAGATTGAAATAGAAGAAACATTCAATTTACCAACCGAACAACACAATGAATATAAATGGCTCACTATTGACGAGCTGTTAAAAAATAAGCAAGTTCACAAATACATAAAGGATTATTTTAAAAATTAAATATGGCAAATAATAAAGTAGCATTAATAACCGGTATTACCGGACAAGATGGCGCCTATCTGGCAGAATTTTTATTAGACAAAGGTTATGAGGTGCACGGTATTAAACGTCGTTCATCATCATTTAACACTGACCGTATTGATCGTTTGTATCAAGATCCTCATGAAACTGATTGTAAGCTTGTGCTTCACTATGGAGATTTGTCTGATTCAATGAGTTTAGTGCGTATCATTCAACAAATCCAACCTGATGAAATATACAACCTTGGTGCGCAATCCCATGTTGCAGTCTCATTCGAAACTCCTGAATACACAGCAGACACAGTTGGTTTAGGTGCACTACGCGTACTAGAAGCTATTCGCATTTCAGGTCTTGAGAAAAAAACCCGCTACTACCAAGCCTCTACCTCAGAGTTATATGGCGAAGTGCAAGAAACCCCGCAAAAAGAAACCACCCCTTTTTACCCACGCTCTCCCTACGCAGCAGCCAAGCTATACGCTTATTGGATAACCATTAACTACCGAGAAGCTTACGGCATGTATGCCTGTAACGGCATCTTGTTTAATCACGAATCTCCAGTTAGAGGAGAGACCTTCGTAACCCGCAAAATCACCAGAGCACTAGCTCGTATCTCATTAGGCCTGCAAGAAACTGTGTACCTAGGCAACATGGATGCTAAGCGCGATTGGGGTCATGCCAAAGACTACGTAGAAATGCAATGGTTAATGCTACAACAAGATGAGCCAGATGATTTTTGTATTGCCACCGGCGTGCAGTATTCCGTGCGCGACTTCGTTGATTTTGCTTGGAGTCATCTAGGTAAGACCATTCGCTGGGAAGGCGAAGGTATGGATGAGAAGGGTTATGATTCTGAAACAGGTAATTTGATCGTAGCTGTTGATAAACGCTACTTCCGTCCAACTGAAGTAGAAACTTTATTAGGTGATCCGTCTAAAGCTAAAGAAAAACTAGGCTGGGAGCCAAAAATTACCCTGGAAGAGATGGTACATGAGATGATGGAAAATGATATCAACATTGCTAAGCGTGATTCTTTAGTAAAAGAGCACGGTTTTAAAGCACCGGACTTTAACGAGTAATTGATTTAGAAATGGATCTTAACGATAAAATTTATATTGCAGGCCATAGAGGCTTAGTCGGTTCTGCCATTGTTAGGCAATTGGAAGGGAGGGGCTTTACTAATCTTTTAATGCGTACGCATAAAGAACTAGACCTTACCAATCAAGCGCAAGTACAAGCCTTTTTTGAACAAGAAAAGCCTGATTATGTCATTCTTGCAGCCGCCAAAGTAGGCGGAATTCATGCAAATAATACTTATCCAGCTGATTTTATCTATCAAAACATAATGATAGAGGCTAATATTATTAACTCAGCATATGAGAATAACGTTAAGCGTTTATTATTTTTGGGTAGTACTTGCATTTACCCTAAAGCAGTCGAACAACCTATGCGCGAAGATGCGCTACTTACTGATGTATTAGAGCCAACTAATGAGCCTTATGCATTAGCTAAAATTGCAGGTATTAAGCTTTGTGAATCATATAATCGTCAACACAGAACGGATTTTAGATCAGTCATGCCAACTAACCTTTATGGTATTAATGATAACTTTCATCCAGAGAACTCACATGTCATTCCTGCGCTTATGCGCCGTTTTCATGAAGCAAAGGTTAATAATGATGCTGAAGTAGTGGTTTGGGGTACGGGTAAAGCCATGCGTGAGTTTTTATATGTGGATGATATGGCTGAAGCCTCACTGTTTATATTGGAATTAGATGAGCAAACTTATCAAGCTAACACTCAACCAATACTCTCTCATATTAATGTTGGCACTGGAGTAGATATTACTATTCGAGAGATGGCAGAAACTATGAAGAAGGTGGTGGGATACAAAGGTGAAATAACTTTTGACACGGTAAAACCAGATGGCGCTCCTAGAAAACTAATTGATGTATCTAGATTAGAAAATATGGGTTGGATTTATACAACAAATCTCAGACAAGGGTTGATAAAAACTTATAAATGGTATTCACATGAAAAATAAAAAAATATGTTTAATTGGTCTTGGATATGTTGGCCTTCCCTTGGCGGTTGCTTTTGCTGGAAAATTTCAAGTTATAGGTTACGATATAAGAAGCAATCGCATTCAAGAGCTTAAAAATGGACATGACAAAACTCTTGAGATTGAAGACGATTTATTGCAATCAATAGAATCTAATATCTCCTATACTGATAATATTCAAGATGCCAAAGATTGTAATATTTATATTGTTACTGTGCCAACCCCAATTGATTCTACTAATCGACCAGATCTGATACCTTTGACTCAATCTTCAAAAACAGTAGGTGCAGTTTTAAATCAAGGCGATATTGTTATATTTGAATCTACTGTCTATCCTGGTGTTACAGAAGATATTTGTGTGCCAGAATTAGAAAAATCATCAAACATGAGGTTTAATAAAGACTTTTTCTGTGGTTATTCTCCAGAGCGTATCAATCCAGGCGATAAAAAACATACAGTTACTAAAATTCTTAAAGTGACTTCTGGATCTACGCCAGAAATAGCCAAACAAGTTGATGAATTATATAAAGAAGTAATTGATGCGGGCACATATTTGGCACCCAGTATTAAAGTTGCAGAAGCATCCAAAGTTATTGAAAATACACAGCGAGATGTAAATATTGCATTAATCAATGAATTGGCACTTATATTTAATAAAATGGGGATTGATACTAATGAGGTTATTGAGGCAGCAGCCACAAAATGGAATTTCATTAAATTAATGCCGGGCTTAGTAGGAGGTCATTGTATCGGCATTGATCCATATTATCTAACCTTTAAGGCTGAAGAGGTTGGGTATAAGCCTGACCTTATTTTTGCAGCAAGGCAAATCAATAATGGTATGAGTAAGTATATTGCTAGTCAAACGATTAAAGAGATGATTAAGGCGGGAAAAACTATTAAAGGGTCTGATGTTCTTGTTCTTGGGGTTTCTTTTAAGGAAGACTGCCCAGATATGCGTAACACTAAAGTGATTGATGTTATTGAAGAGTTAAAGGATTTTGGTGTTAATATTGATGTGTATGATCCGTGGGTGGATCAGAAAGAAAATGAATGGTATAAATACGGAATTATTAACAACCCACTAGAGTCAGATAAGCGATATGATTCTGTTATTATAGCAGTTGGTCATAAACAGTTTAAAAAATATACCGATAGTGATTACAAAGCCCTCTCTAATGGAGAAGGAGTGATTATTGATATTAAAAATATTTCAAATAGCGCAACTTGGACTCTTTAGAAAAAAGAGTTGTTTAAATTGTTATGGTGCATATTGAAATATTAGCAATGAATAGGTAAAAAGATATTATTAATTAATAAATAATAAATTTTTTAAAACCATTGATATACAAGCACTTTTCAAGTGTTTTAAGGTGATTAAATTAACGGGAAAAATAAAATGAAAGCAGTAATTCTTGCGGGAGGGTTTGGCACTAGATTAAGTGAAGAGACCATTACTAAGCCAAAACCTATGGTTGAAATTGATGGAAAGCCTATTCTCTGGCACATCATGAAAATATATTCATATTATGGAATTAATGAATTTATTATATGCTGTGGTTATAAAGGGTATGTTATAAAAGAGTATTTTGCTAATTATTTCTTGCACATGTCAGATATAACCTTTGACATGTCTGACAATACTATGCATATTCATAAAAAATACTCTGAGCCATGGAAGGTTACACTTGTTGATACGGGAGATAATTCTATGACTGGTGGGCGCCTTGGTCGAATAGCTGATTATGTTAAGGATGAAGAAGAGTTTTGCTTCACTTATGGCGATGGTGTTGGTGATATTGACATTGCAGCTACGATAGATTTTCACCGCCAGCATGGTAAAATGGCAACGTTAACTGCTACCTACCCTTCAGGACGGTTTGGTGCTCTTGATATTCATCAACAGAAAGTGATAAAGTTCCAAGAAAAGCCAAAAGGCGATGGTAATATGATTAATGGCGGGTTTTTTGTACTCTCACCTAAAATTTTTGAGTATATAGACAATGATTGTACAAATTGGGAGCAGGATTCACTGATAAAGTTAAGTGAGGATGGGCAGCTTATGGCTTATGAGCATTATGGATTTTGGCATCCTATGGATACTTTGCACGATAAGAATCTATTAGAAGATCTTTGGGTTAAGGGTGAAGCGCCTTGGAAAAAGTGGGATTAATTATGCAAAAAATTGATTCAGAATTCTGGAAAGGAAAGTGTGTTTTTATTACTGGTCATACGGGCTTTAAAGGTAGTTGGATAAGCCTTTGGATGCAATCTATGGGAGTCAATCTGCATGGGTTATCGCAAAACCCTCCAACAACCCCATCCCTGTTTGATGTGGCAAATGTGGGAGATGAAATGGTTAGTACAATTGGCGACATTCGTGATTATGACACAGTATATAAGGCGATAAATGCATGCAAGCCAGATATTGTTATTCATATGGCTGCCCAGTCTTTGGTTCGATATTCCTATCAAGAGCCAGTTGAAACATATGCAGTCAATGTAATGGGAACAGTGAATGTTTTGGAAGCTATTCGTCAGGTTGGCACTGTAAAGGCAGTCGTTAATGTTACTACGGATAAATGCTATGAAAATAAAGAGTGGATCTGGGGGTATCGTGAAAATGAATCAATGGGTGGGTATGATCCATATAGTAGCAGTAAAGGGTGTTCTGAATTGGTTACAAGCGCCTATCGACAGTCTTACTTTCAACAAAGCGGCGTTTCACTGGCTTCAGTCCGTGCTGGCAACGTAATTGGCGGTGGCGATTGGTCTACAGATCGTTTAATTCCAGATATATTGCGGTCCTTTGAAAAAAGTCAGCCGGTTATTATTCGAAATCCAAATGCAACGCGACCGTGGCAGCACGTATTGGAGCCTCTATCGGGCTACTTGGTGCTTGCACAACATCTTTATATAGATGGTCAGTCGTATGCTGAAGGGTGGAATTTCGGGCCTTGTGAAGAAGACGTGCAACCCGTTCAATGGATTGTTCAGCGCATGGTTGAGTTGTGGAAGTGCAATGCCAGTTGGAAGCTGGATATGGAAAAACACCCTCATGAGGCAGGCTACCTAAAACTAGATATTTCCAAAGCAAAGGCTAAATTAGAGTGGCAACCCCATTGGAGCTTACCAATAGCACTTGAAAATATCGTTGACTGGCATAACGCCTGGCTTGAGAAGGCAGACATGAAGGCTGTGTGTATCCAGCAAATCGAGAAATACCAGAAAAATAATTTGTAAATGCAGTTATAAAAAAAACTTATATATGATAAATAAAAATAAAATTTCAATTCTAGATTGTACATTGCGCGATGGCGGTCTGGCACTTGAAGATGCAATGCTTAATGGTATTGAACACCAAGTTTTTAATAATAAGATAGCTGTTAAATTTATTAATACAATCCAAAATTCAGGTATCGATATAATTGAAATTGGATCTATCGAAATAACAAACAGCGATAAAAGCGCTTATTCGATTTATCAAAATATTGAGCAGGCGTCAAAATTAATGCCAAAATGTAAGTTATCTAGAGAGATGTACACTGTGTTATTTCGAGGTCCTGATACGCCTATTGAAAATATTCCAAAATGGAGTCCTTTGTATTGTGAAGGTGTTCGTGTCATAATTAGGTTTTCTGAAATGAAAAAATCACTAGATTTTTGCCGTGCACTAGTCGAAAAAGGATATAAAGTGTTTGTTCAGCCAATGGTAACAATGAGATATAACGAAAGCAAAATACAAACATTAATAGATGAATCTAATGAGATTGGTGTATACGCACTCTATCTTGTAGATAGTTACGGTTATATGGAGCCGAAGGATACCGTAAAACTCTTTAGGCGTTTTGATAAAGGGCTTTCGAGTGAAATTCGCATAGGGCTTCATGCTCATAATAATATGAATCTTGCTTTTAGTAATGTACGATCAATGGTCGAATGTAATTTAAATCGTTCTATAATAATTGACTCTACTATTATGGGAATGGGGCAAGGGGCAGGAAATATGCAGACTGAACTCTTGGTTCCATATCTAAACAATAATTATAATTATAATTATAATTATTGTTTTACACTTGACGCTTGTGAAATAATTAACCCTTATTGTGAGGATAATTTATGGGGATACTCGGTAATACATGTTGTGTCTGCAGTGAGTAAGACAGCTTATAAATTCGCTGCTTTTTTTAGAAAAACATATAAATTGTCCTATTCTGAAATTTATAAAGTGCTTTCAAATATGCCAGAAAAATACAGACATAGGTACACCAGAAAAATTGCCATTAAAGTTTTAGAATTATCAAAATAGATTTGGTTTAAAAAAATATGAATGTAGCTGATTATCTTGTAGATGTCTTAATTAAAAGAACGTGAAAGATGTTTTTGGAATTCCTGGTGGGGTGGTATTAGAATTTCTCTACGCAATACGACGACGTAATCGTGAAATTACAGCGCATCTAGGTTTTCATGAACAGAATTCTATTTTTTCTGCATGTGGAAATGCAAGAGCGACAGAAGAATTAGGCGTTGCATATGCAACACGAGGCCCAGGAATTACAAATATGGTTACTGGAATAACGGATGCTTATTGTGATTCTATTCCGGTAGTAATTATTACAGGTCATTCAGATATGCCTCCTGTTAATGGAATGCGCGTAACATCTGATCAGGAAATTGATACAATTGGAATGTTTTCAAATATTACAAAGTATTGTGTAAGAATAGATGACGTAAAAGATGTTTGTTATGAGCTAGAAAAAGCATGTTTTATGGCAATGAATGGTCGCAAGGGTCCAGTTCTAATTGACGTCCACTCAAAAGTGCTTTCCGAGCAAGTAAAAGTATCAGAATTGAAACAATTTAAGATTAAAAATCGACATAAAGTATTACCTGGAGATGCTAAGAAGGGAATTATAAATGAGCTATTAGGTTCTAAACGCCCTTTATTTTTAATTGGTGATGGTTTTAGGGGTATTTCAGCTATAAATAAATTAACTCAAATTGCAGAGCGAAACAATATTCCAATTTTATCAAGTAGATTTTCACAAGATCTGGTGTCAAAATCAAGTAAATACTTTGGATATATTGGTAGTCATGGATTGCGCTACAGTAATTTTATACTATCTAAGGCGGATTTGATTATTACACTGGGTAACAGGATGAGCTTCCCTGAAAATTCTGAAAGTTATGCAAAAGTTTTTAATAGTGCACATATAATTAGGATTGATATTGATGAGGCTGAATTGACTCGAAAAATTCCTGGAGGTGTGAGTTTTGTTATTGATTTAAACCAACTATTATCAGAATTAAAGGGTGTTGATATGCCATATATTGATAATGGTACATGGTTAAAAACATGCTCTACATTAAAAGAAAAGCTTTTAATGGAAGACTTTGGATATCCAATTAATGCTATTGCTGAGGTATTAAAATCCATTCCGGCAGATCAAATGATTGTGAGTGATGTAGGGAACAATGAGTATTGGTTGTGTCGAGCATATGCATATAGACAGTGCTCTAATTTAGTAATATATTCTAAATCATTTGGGGCGATGGGCTCGTCAATAGGAAAAGCGATTGGAATGTATTATGGCACAAGAAAACCTGTTGTTTGTTTTGTAGGAGATCAAGCTTTGCAAATGAATATTCAAGAATTTCAGCATTTAGCCTCTCAACAATTACCGATAACAATTGTATTGCTGAACAATTATTCTTCTGGCATGATTCGCAGCAGGGAAAAACAAAGGTATGGAGAGGATTTTATTCATACGACACTGGAAAGCGGCTACTCTGTACCTGATTTTTGTAGTCTCGCAGAAGGATATGGTATCAAAGCATATACAGTTGACCAGTTTGATTTTATGAAGATTGAAACTATCTTACTCAGCCGTTCTTGCGCCCAGTTGTTGGAGATTAGGGTGGATCCATCTATTGAGATGATTCCGCGCACTGCCTGGGGCGATCCGTTTCAAAAAATGTCACCACAGCTTGACAATGATGAATATGAATCATTAAACATAATGTGATTGTAAGTTCAAAAATTATATAAGTACCTAAAAGGTGAAAATAAATGGTTAATGATTTTAAAAATAAGACAATATTGGTGACAGGTGCTACCGGTTTGATTGGCAGTCAATTGGTTGTAAAATTAATGGAGTTCGATATTGCTTGTGTTATTGCCGTTAGTAGAGATTTAGAGAAGCTCTCCAATTGTTTTTCCGAATATTTAGAAAATGATCGTTTTAAGTATCAATGTCACAATGTAACTTTACCATTGAATATTATTGGTTGTAATGTTGATTATATTTTTCATGCTGCAAGTCCGCAAGAAAATAAAATTATCGATAAGTACCCTTTAGATGTCATTATGCCAAATATATTAGGCACAGTTAATTGCTTAGACTATTTATTCAAACAAGAGCAAGACGCCGGTGTTAAAGGTAGATTGATACTATTCTCTTCAGTTACTGTATATGGTAACAATACAGATCAAGATTTGACGGTCGTGGAGTCAGACACATCTATTTCAGAGTCTATTGAGTCGAATGGTGCCCCGTATTCACAATCAAAAAGAATGTCAGAAGTGATTGTTCAGGCGTATATTAAGCAATTTAATATTGATGCTGTTATATGCAGGTTGAGCACTGTTTACGGTGATACAAGATATAAGACAGACACAGCTTTTTTTGAATTTATAAATAATACGTTATTAGGGAAGGAGATTCATGTACGAAATTCAAATCTTTCGCGAAGAGATAATATATTTATAGATGATGCTATTTCAGGGTTATTGACAGTTGCAATAAAGGGGAGGGTTGGCCAAGCATACAATGTATCTTCCAATGGAGAGTTGGGAGGGTATCTATCTGTAGATGAGATTGCTGAAATAATTGCAAATGAGGCTAACAAGCAACTTGGGCCAGAGCAAAAGAAGATTAATGTAGTATACAATAAGGGTGAAATATGCGGCAAAAGACCTTCTGGCATTATGCTTGATAATTCAAAACTTAAGAAGCTAGGCTGGAGGCTAACTACCAGTATTGACAGTGGAATTGCAAAGACACTTTCTTCTTGTAAATTAATAAAATCCTAATGGCTAGATTAATTAGCATTAAAGACTACTTGTAAAAATAACATCGACTATTTAAACACTTCAAAATTCGATAGTTGAAATAATTACCACCTTGTTAATTAAAAGAATGTTAAATTTTATAGGGGTATGTATTGAACAAAATTTCTTTGACAGATGGTTTTATTGATGTGAATAATTTGAAAAAAAGAATATGAAAAATGATATTAAAATTTTAAAAGTGATAAATTTTTGACAACAAAAACAAGAATCCCAGTTGTTGGTCCAGATCAATGGAGTGAGTATAAAGACGCTTATTACATTGTGTTTTCATATGGAAATTATGAAGAAATATTCTATCACATAGTGCATTGAGCGTAACTTTCCTTGAAATATAATTTGGTGAATAAAATTAAATTTACCTTACTCAGACTGGGTATTGATAAAGATGTAGCCTGGATTTTATTCAATAGATTCTCTATGCTATTAAATGGTCCAATATTACTTATTTTTATTTTACTGTATTTAGATGAAATTGAGCAAGGATATTGGTTTGTGTTTGGTAGTCTTTCTGCAATATCTGTTTTGGCAGAATTGGGTTTTACAAGGATAATTACACAATTTGTAAGTCATGAATTTTCTCATTTAGAAATAAATAAAGGATTTATTCGTGGTCAATATAAACAAATAGACAGGTTAATTAGTCTTATCAGGTATTCGTTTCGAGTATATTTAGTTATCATTCCAGTTGCATTTATTATTGTTTGGACTTGGGGCCTTTACATACTGAATGATGCCCCGACTGAAATCATAATATCGTGGTCTTTTTTTGCCATTGTTAGCTCTATCAAGCTTCTTTTGTCACTATTTCAGGCTATTTATCAAGGACTGGATAAGGTTTCAGATGTGTACCGGTCACTGACTGCTGGCGTTTGGATAATGCAAACAAGTAGCTGGATATTGTTAATTTTAGGCTTTGGAATATGGACGCTAGTTATATCTTCCTTTTCTTCTATTATATATATGGCACTTCAGTTATATATGAGTTCTCCAAGATTTTGGTCACAAGTCAGGCGACATAAACAACATCAAGACTACCGCTGGTTTGACGAGATTATTATATTACAAGGTAAATATGCTGTGAGCTGGGTTAGCGGATATCTAGTTTTTCATTTATTTGTGCCATTTGCACTAAAATATCACGGTCCTGAGGTTGCTGGGCAGTTGGGGATGACTATAGCCTTGTTGAAAAGTTTAATGTCTATCTCATCATCATGGGTTGAATCTAAAATACCAAAATTAAACATGTTTGTAGCAAAAAATGAGCATGAAAAGCTAGTGTCTTTATTTAAAAAATCAGCATACCAAGGATATATTTCTTATTTAGTTGGTGCCATTGTATTATGTTCATTAGTGTATATTTCAGTTAAATTTGAAATATACAATGATCGAATACTAAGCTTTAATAATTTGGTATTATTACTGCTTTCAGATCTTGCAATGGTAAAAATTTCTTTTATGGCAGTTTTTTTACGAGCACACAAAGAGGAGCCATATTATATACTTTCTCTCGTTAATGGGCTGCTTGTTGCGGGCACTATTTATGTACTATTACCAATATCACTAACCCATCAATTTACTGCTTTAGTAGGTATTTACTGGTTAATTCTATTGCCATGGGCTTATTATATATATGCGTGTAAAAGTGTTAAATATAAAAAGTTAAAAAGTTAAAAAGTTACTAATATATTTTATAGGACCATTTTATTTTATGAATATTTCAATAGCAATAGCCACCTACAAAAGAGAGTGTGACTTAAAGAGGTTGCTTGACTCTATTCCTGATGATGACCGCATTCAAATATGCATATCAAATAATGCCTCTCCAGATGGCACGGATGAACTAGTTAAACAATATATTAAGACTAGATCTGGCCCAATAAAGTATTTCAAGCAGGAGACGAATTTAGGGGCAAACTTAAATATAATTAACGCATTGAGCATGTGCGATAATGACTATTGCCTTGCAATGACCGATGATGATTACTTTTTAACCGGATCACTTGACTATGTATTTAATAAAATTGAGGAAACTCCAAACTGTTGTCATTTTTTTAGCTGTATAAACTATTATGAAATTAAAAAAGTTGCACACTCTTACCATTATTTAAAGGCAGACACGCCAGATTTAATGGCAGCTAAAGCTATGGTTAGGTCTCATATTTATTCAGGAGTTTTATATACCAAAAACATAATACAAAAAACTTTATTAGAGCATGGCAATATTGCTAGAAAGAATTTGTATGTCAACCTCCCTTTTTCGGCTGTCGCAATCAATGAGGGACAATATGTTGTTCACGAAAGACCAATACTTATTCACACTTGGGAGAATGAAGTTTACTGGGGTGTTGAACCTTCTTCTAAATCTGTAGCTAAAAGTCATGCAGAAATGATTAGCTATATAGAAAGTGAAATTATCACTAAAAGAGGGGTGCAGAAAAATATTCGAAAAATAATGAAATTTAAAAGGAATATATTTATACGAATTTTTAGTTGGTTATCTTGGAAGTTGTTTTGGCACCTTAGATGATTTATGTTATTGGGCTGATAATCTTAATTGCTTTATTTCTTCCAAGCTATAAAGGACTTAGGTTTTATTATTCAACTAATATAGCATTCCTTTCTGGTATGTTAATTTTTTATGTAGTGTCATATTTCAGAGAGTTGATACTATCACCAGAAGTATTTACACATGAATATGATCAGATACATGTCGAAATTCAAGTGCTAATTTTGGTATCCTTGTTATTTTATTTGGCAAGTTATTTTGTAATGCATATACAATATATTTCAAAGGGGGCTGGAAAAGGAAATTACAATCGCAACAATTGCATAACAAAAAAAATGGCCACGCCGCACATATATATAGCAATTATTATTACATCATTAGTTTTTATACTGAAAAGCCAAGACTGGTTACCATTATTTTTGTCTAATTATATTGGAATTATTCAATTATTCCCCACAGTATATTTATATTATCATTTATCAAAGGCAACCTTTGTATCCCGGTATCAATACCTATTGTTCCTAATTTTATTTGTTATATTGTTGTTCGGAGTATCGAGATTTAATGCGTTGTATTTAGTTATACCTTTATTTCTCTATGAGTACTACTTACATAGTAAAAAAATAAAAATATGGTATTTAATAGCTATTATTTTTACAGTCATATTGATAGGGTCTTTTAGCAAAACAGTAGCTATACTCGGACAGTACAATATAGAAGGGTCATTTTTAACATCTCCTGTGTTTTATTCACAGTTGGCTATGCGTACAATAACAGTGGATTTTTTGGATACATATAGGAATTTAATATCAATTATTGAGTTGTATTCACATGATTCTAGTCTTCTATTAGGTGAGTCGTTAATAACTCCAGTGATAAATTTTATACCAAGATTTATATGGGAGGACAAGCCGCTATCATTTGGTTTTATTTTAGGAGATACTTTATATCCTGATACTGGAATAAGTCTTGCTCCAAGTTTTATTGGCGAGCTTTATGCAAATTTAGGAATTATTGGTGTAGCAATGGGCTCATTATTTCTTGGGGCTATAAGCAATAATATTGATTATAAATTATCTAATAACTCCGCCAAGCCATATCCAGAAGGTATTTTTTTAGTATTTATTTTTTTCATGCTGCCACGTGGTGATTTTTTACAGCTGTCAGTGTTGCTTTACTCATACCTTCCTCTAAAATTATTGTATAGTTTGAAAAAGCGTTAAAAGTTTCCCATGATTTTATTTGTGAAGAATTTTGAAAATTTTAAATTAAATAACAATAGAATGCTACTAAAAAAATAGAAGGTCGTCTTACCGTCTAATAGCTTTTTTTTAAATGAGCTTACCTCAAACAAAACGGTATAAAAAAATATCCCATAAAAGACTCTAAAAAAAAGTTTTTAAATATATAATAACTTTAAGGATAATTCCTTTCTTTTGCCTAAATCATTCAATGAAAAAAATGTATTTTAAAATTAACCTTGTCTTATGAAGGTATTGCATATAGTGCCAAGCTATTACCCGGCCACTATTTACGGTGGCCCAATTTTTTCGATCCATTTTGCAAATAAGGAGTTAGCAAAACAAGGGGTTCAGATTTTTGTTTCAACGACAAATGCAAATGGCAATTGTAAGCTTGATGTTTCAACATCTGAAATTGTTATGTTTTCAGAGAATTACAAAGTGCGTTATTATAATGAAACGCTAGTGGGTATATTTTCCTTGCCATTTTCTATGCATATTTCGAATGATATTGATCGCAATGAATTAGTTCACTTGCATGATATATTTTCTTTACACGCTGTCTTGTCAATTTTTCTTTGCGCTATAAAAAAAAAGAAAATAATTATATCGCCAAGAGGAGTGTTTTCTAAGTGGGCACTTACATCTAAGAAAAGATGGTTAAAGAGACTTTGGATTGCGTGGTTTATACGTCCATTTTCTAACAATGCATTTTGGCACGCCACCTCTAATATTGAAAAAATAGATATTTTAAGTTTATTTCCAAATTCCAAGGTGTATGTAATACCAAATGGTATTGATATAGAAGAATATCAATCTGTATCAAGACTCACAAGGGAACAGTATATGAACAGCTTCTGTCCTACGCTAGAAAAAAACCAAAGAGTGATTGTTTCAATGGGTAGATTGCACCAAGTTAAAGGTTTTTTCTTATTGGTTAAAGCTTTTTTTTTATTATTAAATGAAGTTCCAAATTTAAAATTATTAATTGCTGGTAAGGATGATGGGATTGGCATGGAGTTAGAAAAAATGATTAAAGAATTAGGACTATGTAATAATGTTTTTTTACTAGGCGAGATAAAAGGTGAGAAAAAAGTACATCTAATGAAGGGCGCAGATCTTTTTGCACTAACTTCATACAGTGAAAATTTTGGCAATGTCTATCTTGAGGCTATGGCTTCTGGTGTTCCAATACTTGCATCAATTGGCACACCTTGGAAAGATATAGAAAATTTTGACTGCGGAAAGTGTGTTGATTTTAATGTGGTGAATATTAAAAATGCAATGAAGGATATTTTAAGCGGTGATCTTAATAAGTTGAGGCACTCGTCAATTAAGTATGCCACTAAATTTGACTGGCATAAGACTGGATCAGATTTCCAGAGTATCTATAAGGGCATAATAAATGAATGAATCAGATAAACTTCTTTATAAGTATTTTAACAATAAAAAAGTTTTAGAGGTTGGTGCTAATCGTGGGGATATTACCGATCAATTATTGAATTTAAAGCCTAAATTATTAACCGTCAATGAGAATTGTAATGAAATGTGTTTAGAGCTTAAAAAGAGGTTTAATGGCAATATTACGATTGACAATAGCAGTATTCTGAATAAGAAAAGACCCAATTTAAACTCTTTTGATGTAATTTTATTGAAAGAAATGGTTAATGCACTACCATTTGAAGTTTATAGTTTACTTTTTGAGAACTGTTTAAATATGCTGAATAAGGAAGAGAGAGGGGAAGGGGGGCGTTTTGATTATAGTTGATTATAGTCCAATAGTAATATATAGGCATTTTTTCTTATCATTGATGAGAGAGCCTTGGAAACTTAAAGAGAATGTGTTTCGACTTTACGATAATATTAGAAATAAAAAAACTCTTACCAAGAGGCAGCTTGAAAATTTCTTTCCAAAAGAAAAATTTATAGTCACCTATAAATTTGGATTAGACGCTTTCAATATGTATGATTCTAGTTATCATAAATTACTCGAGAGATTGGTGCCTTGTAAGTATGTTGCTATAGTGGAGTTGAAAGTATGAATATTAGTGTAATTATTTTGACATACAATGAAGATATGAATATAGAGCGGTGCCTTAACTCAATAAAAGATCTTGCTAGCGAAATTATCATTGTTGATTCTCAAAGCACCGATAAAACATTAGATATTTGTGAGAAATATGGTTGTAGAATCTTTCAAAATAATTTTATCAATCAGGCGATACAGTTTAATTGGGCGTTAGATAATATTGATATCAGAAATGACTGGGTTTTTCGGTTGGATGCAGATGAAATTGTTCCAAAAAAATTAAAGAAAGAAATGCTCGAGAGGGTTGGAAGAGAGGAAGGTGTTCACGGGTACAGCCTTAATAGAAGAATGTATTGGATGAATAAATGGTTAAAGCATGGTCGAATGTATCCTCATTTTATTGCGAGAATATTTAAAAAAGGTTATGGAAGGTACGAAGAAAAAACAGAGGAGCATTTGATAATTGATGGGCAGGTTAGAAACATGAAAAATGATTTTCTTGAGGATAATCGCCTGAATAATTTAGATTATTTTACTAGAAAACATTTGTCTACTGCAGAGGGTGAAGTAAGAGAGGTTTTTTTAAGACATAAAATAGACGATAAAACTGTAAGAGTTAAGTTTTTTGGAGCAAAAGTCGAAAGAACAAGGTGGCTTAAATTAAAGATTTATGAGAAAACTCCACTTTTTGTTAGGCCTTTTTTATACTTTACTTATAGATATATTATTTGCTTAGGAATTTTAGATGGAAAAAAAGGTTTTATTTTCCATATACTGCAGGCATTTTGGTACAGAATGTATATCGATGCAAGAGTGTTTGAAGAGGAGTCAAATTGGCAAGAAACCAAAAAAGATTTTAATGAAATTTAATTAATGTGAGGAAAATTTATGATTAAGCCATTTTATTTAGACCTGGAAAAAAGTGAAATTAAAGATATTCAAGAAAAGTTGGGTGAAATTTTAACAAGCGGCCAGTTAATACTTGGGAAATATACAGAAGAATTTGAAGAAAAATTTGCCAAATATATCGGCAGTAAGTATGCGGTAAGCATGAATAGTGGTACCTCAGCATTAGAGGTTCTCTTAAGGCTTAAAAATGCAGAAGGGTTAAAGGTAGCTGTACCTAATAATACGAATTTTGCAAGCGTGGCAGCGATAATGAGAGTAAATGCAACACCAATATTAATGGATATGACAAAGGAATATTTTGTACCAGATCTTAATATATTGAAATATACACATAAAAAAAACCCGGATTTATCAGGTGTAATGTGGGTGCATATTGGAGGAATTATATCCCCTGATTTTGATAAAGTTGTTGAATATTGTAAAAAGAATAAAATATTTTTAATAGAGGATGCGGCGCATGCTCATGGAAGTCAATTTAAGGGTATAAAAGCTGGTAATTTTGCTGATGGTGGTGCATTTTCATTCTTTCCTACAAAGGTAATGACTACCATGGAAGGTGGAATGGTCACAACCAATAGTAAAGAAGATGCTGATTTGATCAAGTCTTTTAGAAACCAAGGGAAGAGGGATGGTAATTTTGGTGGCATGCATTATGACTTGGGAAATAGCTGGAGACTTTCCGAAATTGCTGCGTATATTGGTATTGTTCAACTTGAAAAGCTAGATAGAATGATAGCAACAAGACAGAGCGCTGTTGATAAGTTAATGCCGGTATTGGATGATATGGGTTTGAAATATTGTGATACAAGTCATATGGATAATGCTAGTCAATATAAATTTATTGTTCGATACAACAACAATGAGCCTTTGAGAAAAATAAAAGAAAATTTTATTAATGACGGTATTATTTTAGGTGGAGGTGTGTATGAATCACCTATTCATGAGCATCCAGTGTTTAAGGATTTGGATTTCGATTTAGAGGATTTAAAAACTTCTGTTGACTTGTGTCCAAAGCATATTTGCCCTCCTATAACATCAGGGACTATGGCAGAGGATGTAGACTTAATCATAGACGCGTTTAAAAAATACTTAAAGTGAAAGACAAGTACTATGATTTAATAGTGATTGGAGCAGGCATTGCAGGTCTTGCAACTGCTGAAATCTTCTCCAGGTCTGGGCAAAGGGTATTACTCATTGATAAAAATGAAAAGATATGTCAAGAGGCGAGTGGTATGCATCATGGATGGTTTCACTTTGGCAGTCTTTATTCTATATTTCCAAATAATCAATTTTTAAAGACATTAGTTGGAGGGGTTGATGATTTACTTGAGTTTTATAGTGACCTCCCAGGTATGAATATTAAGATTAATTTAAAAAATAAATTAGATTTTGTGGAGTCTAAAGGTCAGTGGTTTAGAAATGAGCCTATTGAATACATTGTTAGTGCAAGGAATAATCCTGACTTCTCTCTTAACAAGTTTGACGGTTTTTTGAAATACCTTAAAAAGCTTTTTTTTGTCTCTACATGGGAGTTAGCAATCAAGCAATTTGTTAGTCGCCATCAGCGTTTTTATAAATTTAAGTGGGGGGCGGCGCCTGCATCATCTTGGATACCAAAAGCTGGCTGGGCAGATTACTCAAGAGATATCATTAGTAAACCAGAGAAATTAGATGTTAATTTGGATAAAGACACGCATTTTCGTATAGTGGGGTTTGATCGTCCAATGATATCTACAAATATTGTATCAGATTTACTAAAGAGCTTTTTGAGTAATGGCGGCATTCTTAAGACTAATAGCAAGGTTGATAGTGTTAAAAAGAAAGAGGGTTGTGTTGTTGTGGGCAATGAAACATATACAGGTAAAAGAGTAATTGTTGCTAGTGGACATCATGCAAATGATTTGTTGAAGGATGAAGGGAGATCTAAAATCTTAATTTCTCCCTTAATCGTTGCTTATCCGCCTGTCTCATTTACAAATTTTGTTAGATTGACCCCTTTTGTAGAAAAATCTGTAAATCATATTTTTCATGAAATAGATGGTAAAAAGTACTCAGTCATTGGCGGCGGATTTTTTGCAGATCCAAATAATCAGGATGAGATTAGACAGGCAGAAAAGAGTTTAATAAAAATGGCTAAAAAAGTCTTCCCTAAATTAAGAGGATCAAAGCATGAAATGTATTTTAGTCATAAAACAGAATCTATTTCAAGATCTGGAGAGAGGAATTATCAATATAATATTAATGATTTGAATGATGGTTTATATGAAATTTTTCCTGGAAAATTCTCTTTGGGATTTAGTCTTGCTGTTAATGTTTACAAAGAAATCACAGGAAAAACCCCTGAAAAAAAGTGCAAGATTAATCAAAAAATTTCAGTAGAAGGCTTTATTGAGCCAATGAAACATGGAAAAATTGTTAGTGATTTTATTAAATAAAGCATTTAATTAATTTACATAGGAGGTAAATATTATGGCAATAATCTTAGGATTAAATGCTTATCACGGTGATAGTGCTGCTTGCATCTTTCGAGATGGAGAGTTGGTTGCTGCGATTGAAGAAGAAAGACTGAGAAGAGTGAAACATTGGGCCGGGTTTCCAAGTGAGGCGATTAAGTTTTGTCTTGACGAGTGCAGGATAAGGATACAGGATGTTGATTATGTGACGATTTCAAGGGATCCTTCGGCAAATGTTTATAAGAAGATTACGCATAGCCTTAAGAATTTTGTAGGGATCAAGACACTTAAGAATAGATTGAAGAACACTAGAAAAGTTAGCTCTATTAAGCGAGAGTTGGCAAGTGTTTTTGGTATTTCTGAAGAAGATATTAAGGCTGAAATACATAATATCGAGCATCATAGAAGTCATATGGCAAGTGCTTTTTTTGCTAGTCCGTTTAAAGAATCTGCGATTTTGTCAATTGATGGATTTGGGGATTTTACCTCTACGATGATTGGTACCGGGCGTGACACTGAGATAGAGGTGCTTGATAATGTTATTTATCCACATTCGGTTGGAATATTTTATACTGCATTTACTCAATATTTAGGCTTCGAGCATTATGGTGAGAGTATAAAGTTATGGGTTTGAGTCCATATGGCAAGCCTACATTAGTTGAAAAAGTAAAAAATGTGATTCTTTTTAAGAATAATGGTCTTTTTGAAATAAATAAAAAATATTTTAAACACCCAAAAGAAGGTGTATCGATGAGTTGGGAGGATGGCGATCCATTTATTGAGAATATTTTCTCTGATTATATGGTTGAAGTATTCGGGAGAGCGCGATTAAAAGATGAAGAAATAACTCAATTTCATAAAGACTTAGCTTCTTCTATTCAAAAGGTTACAGAAGAATTAATATTTCATATATTGAACCACCTCCAAAGTAAAACAGGATTAAAGAATATATGTATCGCAGGCGGTGTGGCTCAAAACTCAGTGGCCAATGGAAAAATTCTTGATAACACCTCATTTGATAAAATGTATATACCTCCAGCTGGACACGATGCAGGTACAGCTATAGGCAGTGCACTATGGTTATATAACCATATTCAAGGCAATGATAGAATTAATCCCATGCAGCATAGTTTCTTTGGTAGTCAGTTTTCTGATGGGGAGATTGAAATTTTTCTGAAATCAGAAAACATAAAATACAAAAGATATAGTGACAAAGAGTTAAATGACAAAGTCAGCGATTGCCTGATTAATGCTGGTGTTGTTGGATGGTTTCAAGGTAGAGCTGAGTTTGGACCAAGAGCATTGGGACACAGGAGTATAATTGCAGACCCGACAAGAGATGATGCTAAAGAGATCTTGAACTTAAAAATCAAAAGAAGAGAGGCGTTTAGACCATTTGCTCCATCTATATTAAAGGAGTATGTAGCGGAATATTTTGAAAAAGTTGATGAAGTGCCTTTTATGGAAAAAGTTTTTCAAATTAAAGAAGATAAAAGGGAGTTACTTTCGGCGGTAACACACGTAGATGGAAGCGGAAGACTGCAAACAGTTGATCAAAATATTGAGCCAAAATACTATGGATTGATACATGCTTTTTTTCAGAAATCTGGTGTGCCAATTCTTTTGAATACTTCGTTTAATGAAAATGAACCTATTGTGAACACCCCCTCTGAAGCGTATGCTTGCTTTGCTAGGACAAAAATGGATATGCTGGTTATGGGTAATATTGTAGTGGAAAGATAATTTATGAAGGTGTCCATTATCGTATCGGTCTTTAATAACAAAAACACTATAGCCGCCGCAATCAATTCTATCATTTCACAAGATTATGACGATATTGAATGTATTGTTGTTGATGCTGGATCGATAGATGGAACCATAGAAATTATCAAAGGGTTTGGTGACAGAATTAATATTTTTATTTCTGAGCCTGATAAAGGTATTTATGATGGGCTAAATAAGGGCGTTTCATTAGCTACTGGTGATGTAATCGCTTTTTTGCATTCCGATGATGTGTATGCAGATAGGAGTATAATTTCTACTGTTGTGGATCAATTTGATATTAATATCCAAGGCGTATATGGCGATCTACTTTATACTGATAAAGTAGATATGGACAAAATTTTCAGGTATTGGAAAAGCTGTGATTTTTCACCCTCTCTTTTAAGTAAGGGGTGGATGCCACCGCATCCAACTTTATTTTTACGTCGTAAAGTGTATCAAAAATACGGGACCTTTGATACAAGCTTCAAAATTGCCGGTGATTATGATTTTATGCTGAGAATTTTGAAAGATAATATAGTCGTTAAGTATCTTCCTCAAGTGGTTTATAAGATGAGAGTAGGAGGAGAGAGTAATCGCAGTATAAAAAACATACTTAATAAATCTAAGGAAGATTTACGCGCAATGAGGAAGAATGAAATAAATAATCCTTTTTTTGTATTATTTTATAAAAATATGTCGAAAATAATGCAATTAGTAAAGCGTTAAATTGAATTTTTCATATTTGTTGTTATCTTTAACTAAAGAATATCTAATGTTTTAACCGAAAATACTTTGACTAATTGTTAGTTTTAGTTAATGATCAGCCAATTTTGATCACTCCAACTTTGAAGATATCTCATTGCACTAGTTTCTGATTTCCAGCCGCCTCTAAGCATAATTTTTTCTAGTGGGATATTTTTATCTAATAGATCAAGTGCAGCGCCAACTCTAAATGAGTGGCCTGATAATTCTCCAATTTGATTTAGGCCAGCTTTTTTTTGAAGGCTTTTTAAAACATGGTTAATTGATGCAGGCGTAAGTGACGGGTTAGTAGATAGATTTCGTTTGAAACTTCTAAGAATGTAGCCACTATCTTGATCAATTGCTAACGACCAGCTTAAGGTCATCTCAGACAGCTCATCAGATATTGGAATTATTTTTCCTTGTTTATATTGATCAGTTTTAGAGTGTCTCAGTAGAAGAGCATGCTTATGATTGCCAAGATGCTGCAGGTCTTCAAATTTAAATTGACAAATTTCTGAGCGTCGACGCATGGTTTCATAACCGAGTTGTAAGAGTAGTTTATTTCTGAGGCCGACAATATCGTCAGAACAAACATCCTTGAGTTTGGTTAGAATATCATAAGTTAGAGGTGTTGCTTGTTTTTGAGGTTTTCCAAATTTTCTTCGAAGTTTTTTGATGGTAAGTATTACTACAGGTTCTTTTGCGGGGTTGATGCTTTTAGTGA
>Ga0255775_1001458_pt1 | contig 21944 bp, 20 predicted proteins | sample 011ome_26_FD_179973 | JGI IMG/M metagenome (GOLD analysis project Ga0255775, IMG submission 179973) | Coastal salt marsh microbial communities from the Groves Creek Marsh, Skidaway Island, Georgia - 011511BT metaG (version 2) | ecosystem: Environmental > Aquatic > Marine > Intertidal zone > Salt...
ACTTGGTCATAGAAGTCATGGAGCAAATTTTAGTTACCGCAGAGTTCTTGGTTGAAAATGAGAATGTAGTGCGCAAGGCAATTAATGATTACAAAATTGGAAGTGCAGATTTTTCTGATTATTTGACTGTAAACAATAATCAACAATCAGGCTGTACAAAAACTTATACTTTTGATAGAAAGTTATTACAGCATAATGAAGTACATGGACTTTAATTTTCCAGCCTTGTTATTTTCAATGACTTGCGATAATTGCTATTATCAAAACTGGTGAAGCTACTATCTTTTAATTTAATTTTATGGAAATAATTCCAGTTATTCTTTCAGGGGGATCAGGCACTAGACTTTGGCCACTTTCCCGTAAAGAACACCCTAAACAGTACCTACCTTTGACCAGTGACAAGACTATGTTGCAGAAGACTATGCTGCGCCTTGAAGGTTTGGATGGTCTCGCAGATCCAATTATTATATGTAATGTTAATCATCGTTTTTTAGTAGCAGAGCAGTGTCAACAAATTGGTATTAAAAACCCAACAATACTACTTGAGCCTATTGGTAGGAATACAGCACCTGCGATTGCCGCGGCAGCATTACAATCTTTTAAAATAGTAAATGATGCAGTACTTTTGGTTTTGTCAGCCGATCATGTCATTCAAGATGTTGAGGCTTTTCACAAGGCGATCAATATTGCCAGCATTCAAGCGCAAAAGGGTAGGTTGGCTGCATTTGGCATTGTTCCGACAGACGCCAATACGGGTTACGGATATATTAAAGCATCCGAAGATGACATGGATGGTGCTCATATAGTTAAAGAGTTTGTTGAAAAGCCAGATTTAGAGACTGCCAAAACCTATCTAAAACAGGGTAACTACCTTTGGAATTCCGGCATGTTTATGTTTAAGGCAAGTGTATTAATTGATGAGTTGGCCGCATATTCGTCAAGTATTGTTGTCTCAGTGACTGGAGCCGTTGACAATGCTATACAAGATTTGGATTTTACTCGTCTTGACAAGCAAGCGTTTGAATCATCTCCGAGCGATTCCATTGACTGTGCACTTATGGAAAAATCCCATAATGTTGTCGTTGTGTCGTTAGATGCTAAGTGGAATGATATTGGCTCTTGGTCTGCATTGTATGATATTGGTTCAAAGGATGTTGATGGCAATGTAATTCAAGGGGATGCTATTGTTCAAGACGTGACCAACACTTACATTAATGCTGATCATCATATGGTTGCTGCTATTGGTGTGGACGATTTGATTATAGTAGATACACCTGATGCCACCCTTGTTGCTAGAAAAGATAAGGCGCAAGAAGTGAAAACTATTGTTGAGTATTTGCATACTGGTGAAAGAGAGGAGTACAGCACTCATCGAAAAGTTCATCGCCCATGGGGCTGGTATGATTCTATTGAGATGGGTGAAAATTTCCAGGTGAAAAAGCTACATGTTAATCCGGGCGCACAACTATCTCTTCAAATGCATCATAAACGTGCAGAGCATTGGGTAGTAGTCAGTGGTACAGCTACAGTTATTAATGGAGAAAAGGTTTTAACTCTCAAAGAAGGCGATTCAACTTATATATCAATTGGCACAACACATGGCTTGGAAAATAAAACCAATGAACTGTTAGAGGTAATTGAAGTGCAAAGTGGTACCTACCTAGGGGAAGATGATATTGTAAGGTTTGAAGATATTTATAGTAGGATTAAAGACTAATGAAAAATAAACTAATTGATTAAAACATTTGAAGTTAATATAGCAGGACGAATATCAATAGCTCATTGTTGATGATACATTGCAAAGCGAACAAATACGTAAGAGATTATTTTAGGAAAGAAATATGGTAAGTAATAAAGTAGCATTAATCACAGGTGTAACTGGACAAGATGGCGCCTATTTAGCGGAATTTTTGTTAGACAAAGGTTATGAGGTTCATGGCATTAAGCGACGGTCCTCTTCATTTAATACGGATCGTATTGATCATTTGTATCAAGACCCACATGAGGCTAATCGAAAATTTATTCTCCATTATGGAGATTTGGCAGACTCAATGAGTTTGGTGCGTGTTATTCAAGAGATACAACCTGATGAAATTTACAATTTGGGCGCTCAGTCACATGTTGCGGTGTCTTTTGAATCGCCAGAATATACAGCAGACACTGTAGGTTTAGGCGCTCTCAGAATATTGGATGCAATTCGTATCTTAGGCCTAGAAAAGAAAACACGCTATTATCAAGCGTCAACATCAGAACTGTATGGAGAAGTTCAAGAGGTTCCTCAAAAAGAGACCACCCCTTTCTATCCAAGATCGCCTTACGCAGCGGCAAAACTTTATGCTTATTGGATTACAGTTAATTATCGCGAAGCTTACGGCATTTACGCATGCAACGGCATCTTATTCAATCACGAGTCTCCGGTGCGAGGCGAGACTTTTGTTACACGAAAAATTACTATGGCCTTGTCTCGTATTTTTTTAGGCTTGCAAAATGAGCTCTATCTGGGAAATCTTAATTCTAAGCGAGACTGGGGACATGCAAAGGATTATGTGGAAATGCAGTGGCTGATGTTGCAACAAGATCAGGCAGACGATTTTTGTATTGCAACGGGTGTTCAGTATTCGGTTCGTGAATTTATTGATGTGGCATGCCGATATGTTGGAGTGGAGTTAGAATTTCTTGGTAAAGGTTTGACAGAGGTCGGAATTGTTAAGCATATAGATCAGGAAAAATTTAACTCTGTTATGAAAAATACAGAATTTGATTACAAGGGACTTATTGGCAAGTCAATAGTCAAAGTTGATTCGAAGTATTTTCGTCCAACTGAGGTTGAGACGCTGCTGGGCGACCCGTCCAAGGCGAAAGAAAAGTTAGGATGGGAGCCAACAACAACTTTTGAAGAAATGGTGCAAGAGATGATCGACAGCGATGTTAGAATCGCAAACTGCAAAAATTGTAACAGCAAGACTGTGAAAACAATATAAGAGAACTATGGACTCTCTAAAAACTCTTTGGTCCTTTTTTGATAAAAAAAGAAAGATACAGTCTAGACTATTAGTCGTTTTAATGGTTTTTACTTCAATTGTGGAGGTTTTTGGAATTGGTATGGTTATACCTTTTTTGGGAGCTTTGACTTCTCCAGAGAAAGTATTCTTGCATGAATGGTCTCAGCCATTTTTGCAGATTTTTAATATATCGAGCCCAGACCAAATTATTTTGCCACTTACAATAGTGTTTATAGCGGCTTCTATTTTATCGGGCAGTGTCCGAATCTTATTATTGTGGTTTTCGACTCGTTTAAGTTGGTCTATTGGGGCAGACTTGAGTGTAGATATATACAGAAAAACTTTATACCAATCATACGAGGTACACTCTTCTAGAAATAGCAGTTCTTTAATTACAGGAATATTCAATAAAACAAATGAGGCGGTAACTCAGGCGATTCTTCCTGTTATGCTTATTCTAAGCTCAACCATGATGTTATTGTCTGTTCTTATTGTTTTGGTTATTGTCGATCCTGAAGTGGCGTTATTCGCTTTTTTGATTTTTGGTTTGATATATCTACTGATTGTATTTGTTATTAGAAAAGGACTTTCGAAAAACAGCAGGATTATTAACAAAGAGCAGGATAAAGTGCTTAAAGCTTTGCAGGAGGGGTTGGGGGGTATTCGTGATATTCTGATTGACAATTTACAAGAGGTATATTGTAGAATTTTTCAGAACTCTGACCTTCCGTTAAGGGCCGCAAGATCAAACAATCAAGTAATCAAGGGAATGCCTAGGTTTTTAATCGAAACCATGGGAATGGTGCTGATAGCGACTATAGCACTGGTTATTGTTGGAAAGTCAGGGGGTGTAGGTGATGCTATACCATTACTTGGAACTATAGTTCTAGGATCTCAAAAAATGTTGCCTTTGTTGCAACAGATATATGCTAGTTGGATATCGATACAAGGTTCAAAAGATCAAGTGTTAGATGTTATTAGCCTGCTTAATCAACCTGGGGATAGCAGGGAGCTTGATGACGGCAAAGAGATGTCATTTACAAAAAAAATATTGATTAAGGATATCTATTATAAATACCCCTCAGGTAAAAATGATATTTTAAAAGGGGTTGACTTAGAAATACTTAAAGGTCAAAAAGTCGGATTTATTGGAACTACTGGCAGTGGAAAGAGCACGCTTCTAGACGTTGTTATGGGTCTACTGTTTCCTTACAATGGCGGAGTGTATATTGATGGAACTCTATTAACAAGTAAAAATTACCACGAGTGGCAAAAGTATATTTCACACGTTCCTCAAAATATTTTTCTTTCTGATAGTACAGTTTATGAAAATATTGCTTTCGGAACCCCTAAAGAGGATATAGATTATAAGCGCGTACATAGCGCTGCAAAAATAGCAGAAATTTCTGATTCTATAGAATCTTGGAATCATGAATATGACACAATAATAGGAGAGCGCGGCATGAGACTTTCTGGAGGTCAGAGACAAAGACTAGGGATTGCTAGAGCGCTTTATAAAAATACAAGTGTTCTAATACTCGATGAAGCGACTAGCGCCTTAGACACAAAAACTGAGAAAAAAATTATGAGCTCGGTTCAAAGATATTCACAGGACCGTACAATTCTAATGATTGCGCACAGAGTTTCAACTCTGAGCGATTGTGATTTAATAGTTGAGTTAGAGCAAGGAAAGGTTGCTAAAATTTCAACACGTGCGGATTTTTTTAATTATTAATTTAGGATTATATTATGTTTGACAATCAGTCGATATTGATTACAGGGGGAACAGGTTCGTTTGGCCATGCATTTATTGCTATGACTTTAGAGGCATTCAACCCTAAAAGAATAGTGGTTTTCTCTCGTGACGAAATGAAGCAATGGGAGATGGCTAAAATATATAAAAATGACAAAAGAGTGAGGTTTTTGATTGGCGATGTGCGCGATAGAGATAGATTATATCGCGCATTAGATGGCATTGACTACGTTGTTCATGCGGCAGCAACTAAGATCGTCCCAACTGCAGAGTATGACCCATTTGAATGTGTCAAAACAAACGTTTTCGGTGCCATGAATATAATCGATGCATGCATAGATAAAGGTGTTAAGAAAATTGTTGCTTTGTCTACAGACAAAGCTAGCAGTCCTGCAAATCTGTATGGTGCAACCAAGTTGACATCAGATAGACTATTTGTTTCTGGCAATTCATATTCCGGTAGTCATAATACTAAGTTTTCTGTTGTCAGGTATGGCAACGTTATGGGATCTCGCGGTTCAGTTATACCATTCTTTATGTCAATTTCTGACACAGGGTCCTTTCCTATTACAGATAAGCGCATGACTCGTTTCATGATTACATTAGAAGAAGGTGTTAAATTAGTATGGAAAGCTTTTTCGGACATGAAAGGCGGGGAAATATTTGTTAAGAAGATCCCGTCTATGAAAGTCACAGATGTTGCTTTGGCTATTAAAAGTGATGCTAATCAGGAAGAGGTCGGTATTCGACCAGGTGAAAAACTACACGAGCAGATGATTGGTCCAGAAGATGCTATGTATACCTATGAGTACTCTGATTACTTTAAAATTCTACCGTCTATTAATGATTGGTCTAATGACCAGAGTAGAATTGGCGAAGGGGTTAGAGTGGCCCCTGATTTTATTTATTGCTCGGACAATAATAAAGAATGGATGGATATTTCCGATCTTCAAGAGTGGATAGAAGAAAATCGCAGCAAAATCGGTAATATTTAACTAATGATTCCCTACGGAAAGCAGGATATTGATCAATCTGACATTGATTCAGTTCTGGGTGTATTGCAGTCTAATTTTTTAACACAAGGTCCGCAAGTGCCTAGGTTTGAAAAAGCAGTCTCTGATTATTGTGGATCACAATATGCTGTTGCATCTAACAGTGCAACTTCAGCATTACATATAGCTTGTTTAGCATTAGGTCTCACGAAGAACGACTGGTTATGGACAAGCCCAAACTCTTTTGTTGCTTCGGCAAATTGCGGGCTTTATTGTGGTGCTAATGTTGACTTTGTCGATATCGATGAAAAAACATACAATCTATCCGTTGAAAAGTTAAAAGAAAATTTAGAAGTGGCCGAAAGAGAAAACAGGCTTCCAAAAGTCTTAGTTCCTGTCCACTTTGCTGGACAGTCATGCAACATGGAAGAGATTTCTCTTTTAGGAAAGAGGTATGGTTTTAAAATTATAGAGGATGCATCTCATGCAATTGGAGGGGAATATTTAGGCCAGAAAGTAGGATGTTGTCAGTACTCCGATATTACTGTATTTAGTTTTCATCCAGTCAAAATTATTACTACTGCAGAAGGTGGGGCAGCAACAACAAATGATGAAACACTGGCAGATCGAATGAGACTATTTCGAAGTCATGGAATAACTAGAGATCATAATTGCATGACAATTCCATCAGAAGGCGACTGGTATTATCAGCAGATTGATTTAGGTTTTAATTATCGTATGACCGAACTGCAGGCTGCGTTAGGTATTAGTCAAATGAAAAAGATTGATGAGTTTATTTATAAGAGACACTCTCTTCGAGAGAGGTATGACTCTCTCTTGGAAGACTTTCCAGTTATCAGACCTTACCAGAGTAAAGATAGCTATTCTGCATTGCATTTGTATCCTATTCAAATTTACCCAGAAGGAACGTCGAAGAATCGAAAGCAAGTGTTTGATTTTTTAAGAGAAAACGGTATTGGAGTCAATGTTCATTACATTCCAATTCATACGCAACCGTATTATCAAGAACTACAATTTAATAACGGATATTTTCAAAATTCAGAGCTGTACTATAGTAGAGCGATAAGCCTACCTCTATTTCATACTATGACAACAGAACAACAAACCAAAGTGTGCAATGTGCTAGAGATGTCTTTATTATGAATGTGTGTGTTATACCTGCTAGAGGTGGCAGCAAGCGAATACCAAAGAAAAATATTAAAGACTTTAATGGAAAGCCTATTATTGCATATTCGATTGAAGCAGCTCTTCAAGCCGGCTGTTTTGATAGGATTATTGTCTCTACTGACAATAAAGAGATTGCAAAAATCTCTATTGATTATGGGTGTGAGGTTCCGTTTTTCCGGCCAGAAGAGTTGTCAGATGATTACTCAGGAACTGTTCCTGTTATAAAACACGCTATTGAGTGGTTTGAGTCGGCAGGAGAATTGGTTGATAATGTTTGCTGCTTATATGCAACAGCCCCTTTTGTTCAGCCAAACTTTATACTTCAAGCCTTACAAAAGCTGAAAGACCTGAAATCAGATTATTGTTTTAGTGTGACAGATTATCGTTTTCCAGTTCAGAGATCAGTCCATATTACTGATTTAGGTTGTGTAGAAATGCTATATCCAGAGCACTTTAACACAAGATCTCAAGATCTAGAGAAGGTGTACCATGATGCCGGACAATTTTACTGGGGACGGGCGCAAGCTTTCAAAGAGGAAAGAAGTTTGTTTTCTAGTAATTCAGTGCCATATATCCTACCCAGCTATTTGGTTCAAGATATAGACACTCTAGAGGATTGGATAAGGGCAGAGGCTATGTATAGGTCTTTACGGGATTTGGACGCACTTTAATGAATATTACTTTTCGCGCAGACGCATCTCTAGATATTGGGACAGGGCATATAATGCGATGCTTGTCTTTGGCAGAAGGGTTGAGAAATGCGGGCTCTAATGTCGAGTTCATTTGCCGACAACACGAAGGAAACTTAATAAAGCACATTGAGTCAAATGGTTTTCGAGTGCATAAACTACCATTGTTGCAAGTGAAAAACACTCAAACAGATAGCAATACAACATATACACGCTGGCTTGGTGCGAGTCAAGCAGAGGACGCATATGACTGTATTAATATACTCAAAGCGAGAAGCACTAAGTTGTTAATCGTTGACCATTATGCTATAGACAAGGATTGGCATTACAAGCTTGTTAAATATTGTGACAGAATAATGGTAATTGATGATCTAATGGACAGAAGTTATCAATGTGATATTGTGTTAAATCAAACCTTTAACATTGATGCTTCGATATATGAGCCCCTAGTTCCTAAAGATTGTCAAATGTTGCTTGGATCTGAATATGCTCTACTTAGGCCTGAATTCTCAAAGTGGAGAGAGTACAGTGTTAAGCGTAGATCAAATTTAGATATAGGTCAAATATTTATCAATATGGGCGGCATCGATATTAATAATGACACCAAGGGGATCTTGCAAGAGTTGATGAAGTGCAAGTTTAAAAATAGTTTAAAAGTGATTGTTGTGCTAGGTAAGGATTCCCCACATATAGATAGTGTTGCTACCATTTCCAAGACTTTGCCTTATAATGTTGAAGTTAAAGTTGACGTAAATAATATGGCTGAAATTATGGCTAACTCCGATTTAGCAATAGGCGCTTCCGGTTCTACAACATGGGAAAGGTGTTGCCTGGGATTGCCGACAATACAAATAGTTGTAGCGGACAATCAACGCACTATTGCCAAACTACTGGCGGAGAAAGGTGTGATTAGATTCTGTGACAGTGTGGCCCAAGTAGCAGGTTTTGTAGATAATTTTTCTGATTGGGCTCCAAATGCAAGCTTGACAGCACAACAAGTTGTGGATGGGTTGGGTGTAGAGAGGGTTGTGAACAAAGTCATGGCTTAAGATTATGAATATTACAATATTAATTTCATCACCAGAACATCCAGTGAAGCCATATGTTAGCAAGTGGATAGAGCGTAATTGCGAGCATAAGATTGATATTGTTTATTCAAAAGAAGACTTGACATGTGGAGATATTTTATTTTTGGTTTCATGTTCTGAGTTAATATCAGAATCAGAAAGAAAAAAATACAAGAAAACATTGGTACTTCATGCGAGCGACCTCCCTTGTGGAAGAGGATGGAGTCCTCATGTATGGGAAATTATCAATGGCGCTGTTGCAATTACTATAAGTTTGCTAGAGGCCGAAGATATAATTGACTCTGGCGATGTGTGGAGCAAGGTCAGCATCCCAATTCCAGAGACAGCACTTTTTGATGAGATAAATAACCTGATCTTCAGCGCAGAGCTGAGTCTTATGAGTTTTGCAATTGACAACTATGAAACTGTAGAGCCTAAAAAGCAATTTAATACCGAAAAGGATGTCTATTATTGGCCAAAAAGGACTCCGGCTGATAGTGAGATAGATATAGACAAAGGAATTCGAGAACAATTTAACTTGATGCGAGTGTGTGACCCTAATAGGTTTCCTGCACATTTCTTTTTGAATGGAGAAAAATTTAACTTGGTACTTGTAAGGGATGGCGAATAACTTTATTACAATAGACGATAGAAGAATAGGGCTGAACTATCCGCCGTATGTTATAGCGGAAATGTCGGCCAACCATAATGGCGATATTGAGAATGCATATAAGATTATTGATATGGCAAGGCTAGCTGGAGCTGATTGTGTTAAATTACAGACATATACCCCCGACACTCTAACTTTAGATAGTAGCTTGCCTGATTTTCAACTCACAGATGGTCTTTGGGCTGGACAAAGTCTATATAGTCTTTACAAGAGTGCGTTTATGCCGTGGGACTGGCACAAGCCTTTGTTCGAATATGCGAGAAAATCTAAAATTACAATATTTAGCTCCCCATTTGATGATACTGCGGTTGACTTATTGGAAGATTTGAATGCCCCGGCGTATAAAATCGCCTCTTTCGAAGCTGTAGACCTCTCCTTGATAAAGTATGTGGCAGAAACCGGGAAGCCCATGATTATATCGACAGGAATGGCAAATGCCCGAGAGATACAAGAGGCGATAGAAGTGGCAAAAGAAAGTGGCTGTAAAGAGTTGGCGATATTGCACTGTGTAAGTGGATACCCAGCTCCTGCAGAAGACTATAATTTAAATACACTTTTGGATATGCGGGAGAAATTCAATCAAGTTACTGGACTGTCAGATCATACAATTGATAATATAACAGCAATAGCTAGCGTAGCTATAGGCTCGTCAATCATTGAAAAGCACGTTACTCTTGATCGAAATGGAGGGGGTGCTGATGATTCTTTCTCACTTGAGTCCGATGAGTTGAAGGATTTGTGCCTGGGTGTTAGGACAGCATGGAGGTCTCTTGGGAATATTGACTATGGACGAAAGTCTAGCGAAAAAAGCAATGTGAAGTTTCGTCGATCGTTGTATTTTGTAAAAGATATTAAGTCAGGGGAGTTGCTAACTAGCGAGAATGTAAAGTCTATACGTCCAGGGTTTGGCCTATCTCCAGCGAATCTATCTCAAGTTATTGGAAGACGAGCGAAGATAGATGTTGATCTCGGGACAGCTGTTAGTTGGAATCTTATTATTTAACAAAAAAATGACTAAAGATGAAAAAAAAATAGCAATAGTTCCGTGCTTTGGATCTATTACTCACGATATTTTGTTTGAGCATATAGCAAAAAGGTTTGGTCTTGACACATCTTGTTATCGAGATATTCAAAAAGGAATGTTTAAAAGAAAGGGTATATATACCTCTGCATTTCGGACAGTGTTAATATTAATAGTAAATATCAAAAAAATAATAAAACAAAATGTTAGAGAAATAGAATATAGTGGTGTAAAGATAGGTCTGAATATTAATGAAGAAGTTATTGCTTGTTCTAAAACGGCTACTTGTCACAATACTCTCCTTATTATAAAAAAGACTCTGAAGGCTGTGCTGATTGTGGATTCTTACACACCTTGGTTTTCATCCGGAAGGGTTGAATTGGTTCTGTGTGGTGATGAAGCATATGTTTTTTCCGGAGTTTGTGCTCAAATTGCCTGTTTATACAACATCCCCTGCTATTGCATCAAAGGTGGATATGAAGTGTATGCTTCAAAGTATGACTGTCTCTGGAAAACCGGCTTTAGAAGGGATGATTTTGACGCAGAAAGACTTTTAGGTCTAGACGAAAGCGTGTTAAAAGAGTCAGAGTCCATCCTTGAGAGGTTGTGTAGCAATGACAAGGGCGCTCTGTATTATATGCCTACATCTGATAGTGGTAGCCTGAGCAAGAAGACAATTGATTATGACGGCTTAGAGATTATCATTTTCGCTCATGACTTCTTTGATGCACCAGGTATTAGGGGTGGCAATATTTATGCCAATCATGTTGAGTGGCTAGAGAGAACGCTAGATTTCCTATTACGTAATAAGACTAAAGTAGGCGTAAGATTTCATCCAAATTCCAGGCCAAAAAATCGCCCAATAATAGATAAATTAAAGAAAAAATATAACTCTAAGGTTATGTGGGTTGATGGTGATCTTAACTTAAAAAGCTTAAGGGGGGAAATAAAAGGAATAGTGACCGTATATGGTACTATCTGTTTGGAAGCTGCATATCTCGGAATTCCAGTTGTATCCGCTGGAAGGACGCAATGGTCATTGGTTAATGTAGCTCAAGAAAGTGTTGATGAGGAAGTCTATAGGGGGAATTTGTTAGAACTTCTTAGTAGCAATGGGCGTCTTGATAAGCGTGAGACGCTCGAAAGAAAAGATAATGCAATTAAAGTTTTTGCACTGGGTTTTTTAGAGAGAAAGGCCGGAGGAAAAACTATTCATTATCCATTTGATGATATTGATGTTGATTTGTGGTCTAGTATTTATAGAGAAGCATACCCTGATAATATCTACCAAAGAAGAGACAGGTTCTTAAAATCTGATTTAGGTGAGAGGCTAGCCTATAATGCTGTAAAGAAAGAAGACATAATTAAAATATTTGATTAATATTATGAGTGTATTAATATTTGTATCTGATGATAGTGCGTTTGTAGAATCTATACAGTCATGGGGTAATTCCGGGCTAGAGTTATTTGGAGTTATTCCAACTAGGTCTATAGGTACGATTAAACATGAATTTGGCGAATATATTTCTGAAAACACCCTTGTTAGGGATATGTTCGAATCAAAGACCCAAGCTAGAGAGCAATATATCAACTCTTTTTCGACAGAGTATAGGATATTTTGTTTGGCATTAGATAGAGTGTCATTTTACTGTTCGTCATCAATGTTCTCTGAAAATTTATTCAATATTTTTGTTGAAAGGGCTTTGGATTTTTTAACAAGTAATAATATCCGGAAAGTGGTTTTTGGGAATGTTCCTCACCAGGTGCACACAATTGCATTTCAGGTATCGGCCCAAATATTAGATATTGATATCTATCATAGAGAACTCCCAGCCATTGGGTCTGGCGCTATAGCCCTATGGTTTAAAAATGGCAATAGGATTAAGTCTCACAATTCAGTAAAAATTTCTGGATTTATCGACTATGAGTCAAAAATACAAACAATTGTCAAATCTATTAGCAAGATAGAAGAGGGAGGGGATTCTAAATCTAGATTTGATTATATGATTGAGCAGTCGAAAAGTCGAAAATTGACCAAGTTAAAATATATTTTTTATAGTCTTAAGTTTCTTAGCTTTGTCCCGTGGATCATCCTCCTAATAAGAAACAAAGAGGGGTTTTTAAATACGCCGCATATTTCTCAATTTGGCTTATTTAAGCCATACCCTTCTGTGCTCACTATTAGAAAGATTTTCTTACAAAAGAAGAAGGTTATTAATTCTTTTTTGAGAGAGTATAAAGATACTTCTTCCGCTATTCCAAAAGAGTTGCAATATTTTTATTTGCCTTTGCATTACCAGCCAGAAGCCTCTACGGTTCCTTTGGGTTGGCCGTTTCATGATCAGATTTTTGTTGCGCATAAGATAGCAGACAATCTCCCGGATGGAGTGAAACTGGTTGTGAAAGAGCACCCCACTCAGTTTCATCTAAATTATAGAGGTGATAGGGGTAGGTGGCTTGGGTACTATGAGTTAATGAGTTCCCATAAAAACATTTTATTGGCTCCTATAGACTCAGATTCAGACGTCATTATAAAAAAATCACAAGGAGTGATATCGGTTAATGGGTCTACAGTTTTGGAGTCGGGGGTGAAGTTTAAAAAAGCATCAGTTGTTCTTGCAAATGATATGTATCATGGGCTATCTAAAATTAGATGCGAAGGATCTATAGATCGAGTGGTTGATTTATTGCTGGATATTAATCGAGATTGCCCAGATCTTGATATTGATAAATTTTCAAGAGATAGGGCGAGTGATTTTTTTGTTAATGAAATTCCCAGTGTAAATGAATAGTTTTAGTTTTTCTGGAAAAAGTATTTTGATTACCGGCTCCAATGGATTGCTTGGAAGAGAGATTGTGGGGCTTTTGCAAAAGAACCATAGTGATGCAAAGCTGATAATACCCAGTAGTAGTGATGTTGATTTAAGGTGCAAGGAGTCAGTTGATGAGTTGTTTTCCTTAGAGGGAGGGGTGGATGTAGTAATACATCTTGCTGCTGTAGTATTTGGTTTAAAGGGAAATATGCTAAATCAATATAATGCGTTGCATCAAAATACTACAATTGATTCCAATGTGTTTGATGCATGCAAGAAGCATAGAGTGGAGAAGATATTTTACGCCTCTTCAGTGGCTGCATATGGTTTTCCCTTTGCTGGCCTTCCATTGAAAGAGAGTGATTTATTTTTTGGTGAACCGCATTCTGGAGAGCTGGGCTATTCCATGGCAAAAAGACATGCTTATGCGTATTTGAAAATCTTATCTCAGCAGGGTGTTGACTGCATTTATGGCTTGTTTACTAATTTGTACGGCAGGCATGATACTTACAATGATGTAACATCCCATGTAGTGCCATCGTTAATTTTTAAGGCATTAAAAGCAAAAAAGAATTTAGAGAGTTTAAGTGTTTGGGGAAGTGGAGAGGCCTCTAGAGATTTTATGTACGCTAAAGATGCGGCAAGGGCTGTTATTCATTTGCTGAGCTTTTCGGACGTGAAAAATGAAGTATGCAATATTGCAAGTGGAGCCGAGCTAAAAATCTCAGATATTGCAGAGTCACTGGCCAGTATTTTAGAGTTGTCAGGCATTGAATACGATGCAAATCAGCCTGTTGGTATTAAGTCTAGAAGTATTGATATTAGTAGATTGGACGAGTTACGCTTCTCCTGCGAGTATGACTTACAAGCGGGATTGGAAGAAGTGTTAGACTTTTTAGGTGACTCGAATTTATTAGGCGGCAAGTAATTGACCTGGAATTTATGCGTCAGTGTATAGGTTATCTATATTTTTTTAGTTAAAAATTTTTTTATATGAGAGTAACAGTTATAACGCCTTTGCTGGAAGTTTGTAAAGATTTTGAAGAAACCGCTATTAGCCTATTGTCTTTTTCAAAAATGATTAATATGGAGTGGATTATTGTGTCGCCGAAAAGGGAGGTTGACAACATTCGTAGCAATAAGCACCTTAATCAGATCGAGAATTTTAGAGTAATAGAGGAAAAAAATCCGAGTTTGTGGGGTGCTTACAATACTGCGATTGATGAGGTTAAGACTGAATTTTATATTCCGTTATCCGCAGGTGATATGCTACTTTGTACTTCTATTGATTGCATTTTGAGCAATCTTGCAGACGCCAAGAATTTGAACAAAGAGTTGATTTTCTTTTCAGTCCTTAAGAATGGAAAGCTTAACAAGGCAAAAGATTCAAAAAAATCATTAATAAGAACGTCTGGATTCTCTTCTGGTCACTCCTCTTCGTGCATGATATCTGTTAAAGCGCATGAGAAGTATGGTTATTATGATGAAAGCTACAAGCTGGCCGCAGATAATTATTTTTTTGAAATAATTTATCGAAATTCGAAGGATAGCATACTATGGTTAGGAAATTGTGTTTTAGGATTTTTTAAGGGAGGCGGAATTTCAATTAGAGATATGCAACTTACAAACTACGAGATTTACAGGAGTAGAGTTCACTCAGGAAGGTCTAAAGCAATAGAGGATGCGATATATTTAATTCGAAGGATTAAATATAGTATTGTTAACCCTATGGAAAAACATAAGAAACAAACTAGGTAATTTATATGCTGTTTAATATTAATTCAGATACAGATAAAAGGGCGCTTTCTAGGCTAATTTGGCTAGTTGAGAATTTTATTAGAAATCTTAATAGGTTTTTCATTGGTAAACAAAATGTGACGCCTTTAGACAATAAGTTTATAAATTTAAATAACACAAGGGTTTTAAGTAGACTATCAACCCCTTCTAGAGCGGCGTCTGATTTGTTTTGGTATTCCTTGCCTTGGTCTAAGCTAAAAGATGCGTTAGGAGGTGAAATTAATATTTTAGATCTAGGGTGTGGCTCCGGTCTTTATGGTGATGAAATTGATGTAGCTACAAATGATGAGTTGAGCTCGTATCATGGTATCGATATTAACCGACATGATAAATGGAGTTATTACTCTAATGCGAATCAAAAATTATCATACTCTGTTGCCGGTGCCGATGATATTGGAGAGGTTTACAATGGACAAGGTTTAATTATTTCTCAGAGTGTTCTAGAGCATATCCCGAATGACCAAAAACTAATTGAAGATATATGTAATATTGCCCTTTCTGAGCATAAGAGAGTTATTCAAATTCACTTAATTCCAAGTTCGGCGTGTTTTTACAAGTACTTGTGGCATGGTTACAGGCAATATACACCTGCAAATATAAATAGACTTGTGGGAAATATTACTAACTCCAAGTCTTATATAGTCCCTCTTGGAGGGAGAAACTGCAACAAGACTCACATTAGCTGGATCACCATTCCTGAAGTTCAGAGCAGGGTATTTAAACGTAAGGGCAAAGATTGGAATGCGGATAATAACTATCTCAAAGACAGAAATTCCGCTATACAGTTTGATCATGACAATCCGTCTAACATTAACCAAGCAAGTTTTTATGCGTTAATCATTGACCACAATTGCGGCCCTGATCAATTATTGGATACCTAGTTTGGATAACCGCTTGGCTTGAATGAATGTATTTCTTGGTTTATTTGGCTTTTTAGTTGCGACACTCGTTGTTGTGATTTTGTCTTATAAAAGGCCGGAGCTGAGCAGAATTTTATTGATTGCCTTCACAATCAGAATACTTTTCATCTTTATAAACAACTATATTTTTGTTCTTCCAGATGGGTCATTCGATGCGGTAAAGTATGAGAGGTATGGATGGGAGTGGAGTGTTAATGACCAAGTGTTTTTTGAAAAATTTGTAGGGCCATCGACATTCTTTTATAGTTGGGTCATTGGTGTTGTATATGAATTAATGGATAGAAGTGTATTGTTGATACAGTTTATATCTGTAATGGTTAGCACACTTTTAATTTATACCTCTTGGCTCCTGACAAGACTTCTGTTTAGTGTTAAAGAGGCCAAGATTGTAGCTTGGGTTTTGGCATTACACCCAGTGGTGCTAATGTATTCTGTTCTCACAATGAAAGAGGTTTTTATTTCTTTTTTCTTGGTGTATTCTATCTACCATTTTATAACTTGGTATATTCAGCCGAATACAAACACTAAAAGTCTTCTAAAGGCTTTTATGTTTGCCGTAGTTGCTACATTCTTCCATGGGGCTATGGCAATTTTACTTGGTATATTTGCATTTCTTTACGTATATGTTAAGAATAGAGAAAGGGTGGCTTTGTCTCAGATTTTTAGCGTTCTTGTATTAATTCTAGCTACGGCTCTTGTGGTTATTTTTTGGCAATATGATATTGCGCTGCCGAAATTAGGGACAATAGAATCTGCCCTTGATCCTTATCGCTGGATGTCTGAGATAAGGCATCGAACCATTGGTGTTACGGCTTACCCAGATTTTTTAGTTGCTAAAAATAGTGTTGACCTATTCTGGGTTGTTCCAGTTCGTTTATTCTATTTTATTTTCTCGCCTTTTATTTGGGATATTTCGAGCGCAGGACATTTATTTGGAGTGGTTGATGGGCTGTTTTATATGTATTTATCTTTTTACATATTAAAATACAGGTCGGATATTTTTAAAATAAAGGGGGCAAGAGTTATCTTTATCTTTATCTTTATCTTTATCTTTGTTTTCTCTATTGGTACTGGAAATTCCGGTACTGCTGTTAGGCATAGGTTCAAATTTCTTCCTTTGATTATGGTGCTATTCTCTAAAGCTTTTCTGCTTTCCAAAAAAACCAATAAAAGAGTGTAGTAATGAAAAGAAAAATTTTGCATGTAATTAGTAGTTTGAATGATGGCGGAGCGGAAGGCGTGTTATACAAACTTGCTAGTTACAACAGCAAGGATATTGAGCATGTAGTTGTCTCTTTGACTTGCGGCGAGAAATACAACAAACTCCTATCAAAAGCGGGTATTAGAGTGAAAAATCTGCATATGAAGGGCGTAAGAAAATCTCTTTTAGATTTTTTCTCACTTTGTTTTTTCATCTATAAAGAGAAGCCATCTGTTGTTCAAACATGGATGTACCATGCTGACTTAATAGGAGGGATTGCAGCTTCTTTAATGGGCGTGAGAAATATTGTTTGGAATATTAGAAGTGGAGAGATTCATCACTCTCAGAAATTTACAACCAAGGCTTTTATAAAAGTGTCGGCGCTTCTATCAAGATATATTCCGAACGCCATAATTTCTTGCTCTAGTAGGGCGATAGAAATACATAAAGAAGTTGGCTACAAGGGAAAAATGATCCTTATTGATAATGGAATTGACGGTAGTTTGTATTACCCATCCTATAAGAAGAGAGCTGAAGTTAGAGAGGAGTTTTCAATTCTGGATTCCAGTGTTCTGGTGGGCATGGTTGCCAGATTTGATCCTCAAAAAGACCATTTAAATCTATTGAAAGCAATCTCTAGAATAGATCAGGATAACTACAAAATTATATTGGTTGGGTCTGGGACTAGTTTAGAGAATACGACGTTATTGCAATGGATTGATGAACTTAGGCTTTTAGATAAAGTGATACTTGTGGGTCAAAGGTCAGATATTCATCGAATTATGTGTGGGATAGATTTTTTAGTCCTTCCATCGCTTTATGGAGAAGCTTTTCCTAATGTGACCATTGAGGCTATGTCGACAGGAACACCTTGTATCGTTACCGATATTGGAGATTCAGCTAGAGTTGTTGGAGATTGTGGATGGGTTGTTCGGCCAAATTCTCCCAAAGAGTTGTCAGACAAAATTAGGGCTGCTATTAATATGAAAGTAGATGATTCAGCTAAATATGACAATCTTTCCAAAAGCTGCATTGATAGAGTTAATCAGAAGTTTTTGATCAAAGAGATGTTTTCTGGATACAAGCGTGTCTGGTGTGAAAAGTAATAATTTTAGGAGTAGTGGGCATGGTTATTGCAGTTGTTGGCGCTAGTGGATTTGTTGGTCTTGAATTAGTTAAAAAATTAGTTGACTCTGGAAATCAAATAAGGGTTTTATCTAGGAATGAATTGTATCCAATTAAAGGCGTAACAGTTTTTAGGCTGGACTTAACCCACGAACACTCTGATTTTGGTGATTTTTTGGATGGCGTAGATATTTTGTATAATTGCTCGGGAGTTATTAGTGACGAGAGTTTAATGTGGGATTTACATGTTACTGCAATGGAAAGATTAGTACAGCTCTCAAGAGGAAGGGTAAAAAGATGGGTTCAACTAGGAAGTGTTGGGTCATATGGGCGTTTTCTGAATGGGGATGTAACAGAGGAATTTGATGATCATCCAGTTGGCCTGTATGAAGAAACAAAAACAATATCTGACAATATAGTTAAAAATAGTGACATACCTTATGTGATTCTTAGACCGTCAAATATATTTGGACTATCCATGTCAAATCAATCTCTATTCGAGCTATTGAGGGCAATTCGATTAGGGGTGTTTTTCCACATAGGGAGAAAGGATTCGATTGTTAATTATATTTGGATTGATGATGTGGTGTCTGCCTTAATTAAGTGTGGAGTTGATCGTTCAGCACTTGGAAATACTTTTAATATATCTCAATCCATAAAAACCAATTCTATGGTGTGGTCTTTACAAAAAGGACTAGGGATTAAAGGTAATTTTCTACGCTTTCCAGAAGTGTTTGTTAGAAGAATTGCTCAAATTGCTCGGATGGTATACAAGCCTTTTCCATTGACAGAGTCTCGAATAGATGCACTAACCGGACATTGTGTGTACAACTCCCAAAAAATAGTGGACATTTTGGGTTTTGAGTTCGGCAAAGATTTAGAGGGTAGGTTTTACGATTTTTCTTTAGATGCTGCTCAATCCTATGAAAAAAAATAGAGAGAAAAGACTTGTAATAGTCTCTAGTACTGGAAAAATGGTGAAGTTTTTTTTAGTAAATCATTTAAAGGCACTATCTAAAGAGTACAAAGTTTTTGTAATTTGCAACCTCGAAAAACAGAGGGATATTCTTAATATTCTTCCTAAGAATATTAAGGTGGTTCATATGCCAATAAAGCGGCAAATTTCCTTATTGTCTGACTTTGTATCGCTGTTTCGGATAGTGTATTTTCTATATAAAAATCGAATAACTATGATATATTCTATTTCTCCAAAAGGTGGACTTTTGGCTGCAGCTTCTTCTTGGTTTTTAAGAGTGCCTGTTAGAGTACATGTTTTCACAGGGCAGGTATGGGTCACTAAACGCGGTTTTAGTAGAGTCTTATTGAAATTTTTAGACCGACTAATATCTATATTCTCTACAGATGTTATTGTGGATAGCCATTCTCAAAAAAGATTCCTGGAAGAGCAAAAAATAATCAAAAAAGACAAAGCGTTAGTTATTGGTAATGGGTCCATAAGTGGCGTCAATACTAAAACATTTTACCCAAGTAAGAAAATTAGAGACAAAATTAGATTTGATTTCAAAACAGGAGAGTCTATTGTATTCTTGTTTGTGGGTCGGTTAAAGAGAGATAAGGGTGTCTTCGAGCTTATTGAGGCATTCAACAGGGTGAAAGAGAAGAATGAATGTGTTGAATTGTGGCTTGTAGGTGATGATGAAGAAGGTGTTCAGAATCAGGTTGCTTCTTTAGGATTTAATCTTGATAACGTGCGATTTTTTGGCTATGTAACAAATCCTGAAGTGTATATGCAAGCGGCAGATATTTTTTGTCTTACGAGCTATAGAGAAGGGTTTGGCTCTTCAGTGATTGAGGCTGCCGCTTGTAAGATTCCATCAATAGGATCGAGAATATACGGATTGACAGATGCAATAGTTAATAAAAAAAGCGGGCTTCTGGTGAATGTTGGCGATATAGATGATATTTTCTCTAAAATGCTACTATTATGTCAAAATTCTACTTTGAGAAGAGAGATGGGTGAATTTGCATATATTAATGTTATCAGTAAGTTTGATGCGGATAGGGTGACAGATCAATTATCTATTTTTCTAAGAGATAGAATTCTAAAGGCCGATTAGAATGAAAAACTTTCTTGTTACAGGCTCAGGTGGATTTATAGGAAAAAGACTTGTTAATGCTATAGATGGCAAGGTCAAGGTTGTTTCTAGAGAGCGAAGGAGTGATTATGAGACCGTTGTGTGCGATCTTGAAAAAGACCCAATCCCCAAGGATTTATTTAAATGCATCGATGTGGTTTTCCATCTGGCTGGAATTGCACATGATACTAAAAATTTAAAAAGTTTTGGAGGTTCGTATTACGCAGTTAATGTTGATGCTACATACAGATTAGCAAAGTTGGCATCAAATTCCAGGGTTAAGAAATTTGTTTTTATTAGTAGCGTCAAGGCCGGAGGGGCGGTTATTCCTGGGAAGTGTATGAATGAGTCTGACCAGAGAATTCCTGAAGGGTTGTATGCTGAGAGTAAACGAGAGGCCGAATTGCAGTTGTTAAAAATAGGAAAAGAGTCAGGCATGCATGTTTCAATTATTAGACCTTCGTTGGTTTATGGTCCAAAAGTTAAGGGAAATTTGCGATCAATGTTGATTGGGATAACAAAAGGATGGTTCCCACCCCTACCTGAAATAAACAATCGTCGCTCCATGATTCATGTAGATGATCTTGTTGAGGCGATTTTACTAGTCGCCGAAGATGAGCGAGCTAATGGAGAAATTTTTATCGCAACAGATGGTACACCTTACTCTTCTCGTGAGATTTACAACGTCTTGTGTAGTTTATCAGGGAGGTCAATTTCAAAATGGAGCACGCCAAAGATTCTATTTGATATTGCTAGTTTGGTGAGTCCTGGCATTAAATATAAACTTAACAAGTTGTTGGGCGATGAGTGTTATTCTTCTGATAAACTGGAAACGCTCGGATTTGAAGCTAAAAAATCTTTAAAGGATATGAATGAAACGGATTTTTGATGTATTACTATCCATTACAACCCTTGTGGTCTTATTGATTCCCATGTTGTTTATTTCTATTGCTGTTCACTTCTCTTCTAAAGGCTCAGTCCTATATTGGTCTGATAGAGTTGGTAAAAAAAATAAGATATTTAAGATGCCAAAATTTAGATCAATGTTGATAAGCACTCCTGCTGTAGCAACTCACTTATTAGATAATCCAGATGCTTATTTATCTCCTATTGGTGGTTTTTTGCGCCGTTCTAGTTTGGATGAGCTTCCACAATTGTTTTCAGTTTTAATGGGTAATATGAGCTTCGTAGGGCCGCGTCCTGCACTTTATAATCAAGATGATTTGATTGCTTTTCGCACTAAAAAGGGTGTGGATAAATTACTACCTGGAATTACAGGCTGGGCGCAAGTTAATGGCAGGGATGAATTGTCAATTCCTGATAAAGTAAAATTGGATACAGAATATATGGAAAACCAATCTTTTTGGCTTGATATAAAAATATTATGGATGACTTTTTTAAAAGTGGTTAGGCGTGATGGAGTGTCTCATTGATTAATTGGCTCGTGTCACTTTCAAGGGTTAACAAACAATTAATTATGTTGCTTGTTGACTCTGTTATTCTTGTGTTGATACTATTGGCATCATTCTCAATTCGATTGGGGCATTGGTATTTTCCGCAGAGTGATTTAATTTGGGTGATATTCGGTGCGCCAGTCGTTGCTAGTATCA
>Ga0255775_1001475_pt1 | contig 21799 bp, 16 predicted proteins | sample 011ome_26_FD_179973 | JGI IMG/M metagenome (GOLD analysis project Ga0255775, IMG submission 179973) | Coastal salt marsh microbial communities from the Groves Creek Marsh, Skidaway Island, Georgia - 011511BT metaG (version 2) | ecosystem: Environmental > Aquatic > Marine > Intertidal zone > Salt...
GAAATCGAGAAAACGCCGGCGGAGTTTCGTTCTCTCGTTCAGCGCGCTTGGACGGAAGACGCGAAATCGAGGCCAAACGCCGGCCAAATCGCCTACGCGCTTTCCAACTTTTAAAAACGACCTGCAATACCGGTTATACTGTTTCGGGCACGAGTTCGTGTACTTTGGGCACTTTGACCGCCGCGACATGTTCGGCCAATCCTTGCGACGCTTCGGCGGCGCCAGCAAATGGTGCCGTGGGTGATTGCACGTCGACACTCGCGAGTGGTTCTACGTGTCAGCCTACCTGCAATACCGGCTATACTGTTTCGGGCACGAGTTCGTGTTTGGCAGGAACATTCACTACTGCAGAATGCTCTGTCGCTCCGTCGCCTCCGCCGCCATCTCCTCCTCCTCCGGCCGCCGCGGCTGTGCAGGCGGAAATGCAGCTCACCGGCTACAGCGCGGCTGAGTTTGACGACGATAAAAAAACTAATTTCAAAACCGGAATGGCAAAGTATTTAGGCGTCGATTCTGCCGCGATTACGATTACGTCCGTTGTAGATGTTACTGCTGGTCGAAGAAAGCTTTCGGCAGTCGATTCTGTGTTGAAAGTCGAATTTACCGTGGAAGCGACCACATTTTCCGATACTACAGCTCTCGAGACGAAATTGGTCGTAACCGATGTGACAACGATGGAGAACGAATTAAATTCTGCTGGTTTGGCCGTATCTAATATCGTTGCACCGACGACGATCACAGCCTTGGCGCCGCCACCATCGCCACCACCATCGCCACCGCCTCCTGCGTCTACGTCACCTCTTTTGAGCGTCGTCAAACTTATCGCGGCAACTGCCGCGCTCGCATTCTTTGCGTGTTAAGAAAGGAAAGTTGAACTTACTTTACGTATTTATATTATTTTTAAACAATGCTATCTTATTCTACTAGAAGTCGTATATATGATTTACCTCTTTCTCTCTCTCTCTCTTACCGTGTCAAAACTCTTTAAGCTCCAGACGCCTTGGCCGCTGCAGCTTCTGCTGCCGCGTGCTTCTTCTTTTGCATTTTCTTGACGTAGAAATCAAGCTCTTTTCCCTCCAAAACGTACCCATCCGCGCGTCCGCACTGACCCGGTCTAGACGTGATCAAAGCAAACAATCTACCAGATTGGAACTGCGATTTGACGTTCTTCGCGACTTCGTGACCCTTGTTTCTCGTTGAAAGCTTCGATTGAACGTTCTTTGATCTCTTCACGTCGTCGATGTCCTCCGACTCCGTCAACTGCCCGGCGCGCTCCTTGACCCCAATCTTCTTCCCGTAGTGTTGCGCGTACCACGCTCTGAACGGCGCGCAATCGATGGCAACGACAGCCGATTTCACCAACGTCTTCGTTCTCAACAATTCGTTATTGGTCGCGTTGTACACGACGTCGACAATTCTCGCCTTTCTCGTGACGTTTTCGCTACCCCAGGAAAAGTTACCATCGGAGAGACGCAAGGCGCGAAACTTGATGTTGCCGCCTCTGCATCGCACTTGTCGAACGTCCTTCGCGGCCGCGAGCTTCGTGTTCGCCGGTTGTCGTCCGAGTTCGTGTCTGTAGATGATGATGATGATGATGAGAGAGTTGGTTAGTATATTATTACATACGCGCATAAACGAGAGCTTGGCCCTCAGGAAGAGAGCAAAAGCAGCGAGAGCACGACAGAAAGCCAAAACCGAAAATTTCCAGCGCGTCGCGCGATGGTGATGAATAAAGAGAGAAAGACGACCACTCCGCGAGCGCACAATCCATCGAGAAAAGACGTAAACGCAAGAATCAAACGCGCGCGCATTCATTTCGACCACTTTCACGCGCGTCTGAGCGACCGATCGACGCGAACCGCGCGCATTTCGAATGCGAAGCCCTCTTTTTTACACGGAGGAAACCATCATCTTTCCTGTAAATCGCACAAGCGTCCAAAAACTTTTGCGCGAAAGGAAAAAAAAAGTATACAAGTACGACGACGCGCGAACGTAAAAACGGGACGCACTTTCTAGCTTTTCGCCACGGTTTGAGTTTACCGCCCGTGGCGCGTCTCTTGTGGAGCGAGTCGCGACTGATGCCCATTGTATTTTATGTGTGATGTGTTCTTGTGTGGTAAAATGTTCGCACTCTGTGGTTTTCGTGGGCAAATTTTTATGGGGAGCCCGAAGAGGAGAATTTCGGTCTTTCGAGAAAACAGCACGAAAGAGAGAAGAGCTTCCAATCAAATCTCCAATCTTCACTTTTGAACAACAACGAGCAAACTTTGAAGAGGAGGATAAACGCGAAGAGAACGCGCGAAAAAAGAGAACGCGCGCGCAAGCACCACCACGCTGAGTGAGTCATTTAAATGACGAGAAAAGAAAAAATATTCGCCCTGGCGAAAGGTTTTCGAGGCCGAGCGAAGAATTGTTTCCGAGTGGCCAACCAAAGAGTGGAAAAAGCCTTGCAGTATCAATACAGAGATCGACGGACGAAGAAACGAGAGGCGAGGAAGGATTGGATCGTAAGGATCAACGCGGCCAGTCGCGAACACGGGGTGAAATACGCGGAGTTTATGCGAGGGATTGGGGTTGATAACGTCTGTTTGGACAGGAAGATTTTAGCGGAGTTGGCCGTGAACGAGCCGAAATCGTTTCGAGCGCTCTGCGAAAGAGTGAAGAAAATGAGAGCGGCGCCAGAGCCGCTCCCGAAGATTGAGTTGATTGAGGAAGAGTTGTAGAGAGAGTTACGCGCGGTAGTATATAGTAGCGGTAGTCGTCCTAGTAGTGGTATGTAGTTGAAATAGTAAAGTATATTATAATAGTACGAATGAAAACAAGTCCCTAATATGTGTAAAAACTCTCTCTGTCTCTCTCTCTCTCTTTTGCTCTCGCTTTCTTCTCCTTAAAACTCCTCAGAAAACGGACTTCCAAACGCGTAATACGCGTTAATAGCGGACATCATCCTCTTAATCATCACCTTCAAAACAGATCCGACAGTTTCATCGGTCGGAAGCTTTCTCGAAATCACGAAAAACTCGCCCTCGATGAACTCATCCTTACCGCTGCGGTTCATCTTTTTAATCCCTTCGATATCTCCTGGTTTCGACGGCGGTAAAATCGTATCGTACGTTTGGATCAACGTTTGGTCCATCTGACAGATTAATTCCGCCACCACTTGCTCTTCACCGTCTTTAAAGTCGAACACGCTTATCAAATACCCGTTCGTTTCTCCCGCTTGGTTTTCATTTATCGCCGAAATTTCCATTCGCTTCCCGAACGTCGCCAAACCGCCGTCGGTGTACGTCATGTCCGCCCATCGGTACATTTGCTTCACGAAATCCACGCGTCCAATGTGCGGAGGAATCTCGCACTTGCACAATTCTTGCAACCCCGGGGAAGTTTCGATGATTTCCGCTCGCACGGATACATTTTGTCTTCCTCTTCTCGAGTGCCTGCTTGTCGTCGTCGTCAAATTTTTTCTTCTCGAGGAAACCACGTTGGAAGAACAGGACAGTAAAGCGGAGGATGATGATGCCATCGATGTCGTCATTTGCTCTTTGTGTGTGTTTAGTTAGTGAATTAAGACTCTCTTTCGGGTCTCTGTTATATCTCTCTCTGTCTCTCTCTCTAATGAAGTAAATAAAAAGAAGGTCGATGAAGAAAGAAGGATAAAAAAGTGTCCTTTACGAGGCAAAGGCGGCGCTCGTTTCTCTCTCTCTTCCCTTCGTTCATTCATAAGAACGAGCCAGCGAGGTCTCTTCTGTCTCTCTCTTTCTGCTCGAAAAAAAAGAGAAACCGAAACAAAAAAAGAGATTTCATCTCTTCTCCGTCTGCGATTCAGAGCCGCGAAAACACACAGACAGGACAACAAAAAAAGGAGCCCCCGAAACGTTTCACATTAATAACAACACGCTTTCGACACAGACAACACACAACGCGCTCTCTCGTCATCATTTTCGGATTTGGTGGGAGAAACACGAAGACGACGACGACGACGACGACGACGACGCGCAAAGGGGGGGCTGCGACGAGAGGAGTTTCATCAGACGACGACGACGACGACCAAGAAGAAAGAGAAGAAGAGCTTCTTTTTTTACAATCATCGAGAAGAAGAAGTAGAGTGAAGAGACGAAGAGGTTCTTCGTTGTTGTTGTTGGAAGAAGAAGACAAAGAAGAAGACAAAGAAGAAGAAGAAGAAGAAGACGGTGTATCGGCGTCCTCCTCAGGCGAAGAAGAAGAAGAAGAGGAAGAGAGAGTTTTAGAAACAGAACGAATGATGAAGAAAAATTTCCCGGTCGGGACTCGATATTTAATCAATCGAAACGGAGGCAAAAATTTCTCCATCGAAAAGTATCGATGGTCGGTGTTAGGTTTGACATTCTTGAGTTACACGATGTATCACGCGACGAGGAAACCGCCTTCGATTGTGAAATCTGTTTTAAATCCAGACTCGACGCAACGAGAGTTAGGGAGAGACGGGTGGGAACCGTTTAGCGGCCCGGACGGGAACTCTTTGTTAGGCTCGATCGACGTTTCGTTCTTGGCGGCGTATTCCATCGGGATGTTCTTTTCCGGGCACATCGGCGATTCGATGGATTTGAGGAAGTTTTTAACCATTGGAATGATTGGGTCTGGTTTTTTCGTCTGCTTGTTCGGTATGGCGTATTTTTGGGACATTCACTCGATGTATTATTTCGTCCCGGTGCAGATTATGGCCGGGGTGTTTCAATCAACCGGGTGGCCTTCGGTCGTGTCTGTGGTTGGGAACTGGTTTGGAAAGAGCAAAAGAGGTTTGATCATGGGTATATGGAACGCGCACACGTCGGTGGGGAACATTCTTGGGTCGTTGATTGCGGCGAGATGTTTGAGAGACTCGAATTGGGGTATGTCGTTTATTATCCCCGGCATCTTGATGGCGGTAAGCGGCCTCGTGATTAACTTGTTTTTAGTCGTCGATCCCGAGGATGCGGGACACGCGTCACCGCATGACACGTCATCGCACCAAGAAGGAGGGGATATTAGCGAAGATAGAATTGCGTTGACGTCAGCAGCTGGTGGAGGTGAATCGATGTCCTCCATGGCGTCCTCGGACGACGAGAGAGCGTCGACGCCTGGATTAGGCGGGTCATCGCGCTCAGGATTCGCGGAGAGACACCAAAGCGAGGCGGTTGGATTTAGAGCGGCGCTCAGAATTCCTGGCGTCGTGACGTTCTCGCTGTGTTTGTTCTTCACCAAACTCGTCGCGTATACGTTTCTTTATTGGCTTCCGTTCTACATCGAAAGAACGGAAATTGGTGGCGAGTATTTATCGGCAGCAAAAGCGGGCGAGTTATCGACACTTTTTGATATTGGGGGTGTCGTTGGAGGTATTTTAGCTGGATATTTGAGCGATAAATATAACGCTCGCTCCATGGTCTCCGCCGGGTTTGTGTACGCGTCTATTCCAGTTTTGTATTTGTACCGAGAGTACGGATCTTTATCGATGAACGTGAATATTGGATTTATGATGTTGGCGGGGGTTTTAGTGAATGGACCATACGCGCTCATTACGACCGCAGTATCCGCGGATTTAGGAACACACGAAAGTTTAAAAGGTAACGCGAAGGCGCTAGCGACGGTGACGGCGATTATTGATGGTACGGGATCGATAGGGGCGGCAATCGGACCGATGTTGACTGGGTACATTTCTAGTCGAACGAATGATTGGAACAACGTCTTCTATATGCTTTACACGGCTGATTTAGTCGCGGGATTATTACTCACTCGCTTGGTCTTGAAAGAAATTCGCACTATGGTTGCGTTGTAATTCATCTTCAGTTATATACATGTAGTTTTCAAAAGTGAATATCAAAAATAAACAGATGTTGGTTAAGGTACTCACGCTCGGGTGTATTTTTGTTTGTACTTTCCTTTTATTTTAAAATCTCACCCCAACTCATTCGGATGATCTCTTGATCCCGGATCTCATCAAGTATTGCTCGCTCGCTTGGATTCTGCTCTCGATTGCTTTCACACCTCGTTGAGCTGCTTCTTTCCAACTTTGTAACAACTCTTTCGCTGTTTGTCTCGCCTCATTGGTCATGCTACAATCGTCTTCGGCAATAGCGCTTACGGCGGATGCGATGGGAGAGAGCTCTAACAGTTCGAGACTCATATCGACATCTTTTAAAGCGTCCAGTGCAGAAACAGCGCGTTCCGGAGGTAACGTGTTCGAACTGAGACGGGTGACGATACCTCGAGCGATGTCGCGAAGTGCTTCGACCGTAGACGCGTCTGCTCTTTGCATCGTCCACGTGAACGAGGCTTGCAAATTTTGCCTTTGATTTTCAGCAACTCCACCGCAAATTTTTCCATTTTTCTTTCCAGCGTGAGTTCTGTTGGTCGTGGTGGTGGCGGCGTTGGTGTCGTTTCTAGACATCGTTTTACGGATGTTTTTTTCGTCTCCGTTTTTGTACGTTTTCATCACGGGGTCAGGAGCCATGCGCGCGTTCACGTCTTGCTCCGAAGCTTCCTCGAGATCTTTGCGCTCTTTCTTGGTGAGCGGGGTTTTTTTGAGAACTTCGTCCAACCACGCCTTCGCGTCCGCGGCGTTTTTAAACGACGGAGGGTTCCACGACGGCTCGCACAATCCACGCAATTCATCTGAAACGTTATAATTGTAATGACCGTTCGAGTTCTCTTTTCTTTCCTTGATGATTGCAAAAATACCTCTCTCATTCAATACCCGCGAACGAAGATAGAAACCGGATCGTTTGTGGAACGGATTTTCCTCCATATCTTTCTTTGACGCAATGGAGGGCGCGTTAATCTCTTCGTAGGAGGAAAATCGACGATGTGATAACGATAATTCTCCGCAATCCAAGTCGTTAAGCTCTTGTTCATCGAAATTTGCAAGGCTGTTCATGATATCAGAGTCGTAAGAAAATTTCTCGTCGAACGCGCCACCGCCGTTGTCAACATCCGATGTATGACGAAGGTCACCTCCTGCTTCTCCTGTTTTAAATTGAACAACTTTGATACTGTTGTTGTTGTCGTTGTTGTTTGTATCGTTATTCTCGTCGTCGCCGTCGTTGTTGTCGTCGTCGCCGTCGTCGTCGCTCTCGTCACCGGCAATCGTGCGCAAGAACGGATCTTCGCGATGCCCAAAAAAATCTTCATTCTCGGCATCTTTGCTTCCTCGTCGCAGCTTCTTTGTCGTCGGAGAAGGGTATTTGATGGAAACGAATTTTGGTTCCGTCTTTGGTTTTTTTCGCATCTTGTGTCCTATTTGCCTTTCGGCATCCTCTTCTGCTTCTCTTTCTTCCTCTTGTCGCTGTTTCAGACGCTTCTCCGTCATCTTTCTCTCGTGAGATTCTTTTACCGTATGCACCGCGGATGAATATGCCAAATTTGACGCTATCCCTTGAGGAGGAATGCCCGTTTTCGCCCTTGGGTTCACCACGCGAGCATTTTCTAATCGTTTATGATCTTCGCCACCGTTTTCGTGCATATAAACGGCTCGCGTCTCATCTTTGTCGTTTTCAACAACCGCGCCTTCCAAGTTCATCTTTTCCAGCCACGCTTTCAACTCGTCTCTCGTCGCCGCGCGCAACGTCCCTCCAACACTCGCGAACGGTTTCGGTAAGTTCTTCGAGCTATAAAACGTGTACGACCCTCGATTCCTCGTCTGCTCTCCTTCGCAAATGAACACGTCTTTCGCCTTATCCTCTTTATGCGCCGCGAATATTTCTTTGCGTCCGAGAAGATTTTTTTGAGACGACGTTTTCGTCGAGGAGGAGGAGACTCGTCCTTTTGTTGTTGGGTTTCGTCCGCTGTTTTTTTTCTTCGACGCGACCACGTAGTGACCGAAATAATCGCTCAACAACTCCGTCGTCGTCGTCGTTTCTTCTTCTTTTTCTCCTTCTTCTTCGGGATATACTCGCGACGACATCATTTTTAGCCACGTGCAACCTCGTTCTCCCCTTCTTCGTCTTCTCTTTTTGCGGGGAAAAAATACGCGAAAAAGCGACGACCAACTGAAAGCTTTTCTCGTCGTCGTCCGTTTTTATCCTCGCGTTTGTTTCGTTTACGAACTACTACTCGCAAAACGCAGAGGAAAGAAGACAAAAGAAGAAGAAACGACGACGACGACGACGAGATCGACGACGCGGTAATAAAAGTCGCAACGCGCGCTTTTCTCCTTCTTCTTTTCTCTCTCGTATTCTTCTCTCTCTCTCTCGGGGTCTTCTTTTCCCCGCCGAAGTTGTGATATACGAGAGGTCAAAATAAAACCAAAAATAATGGGACTTGGGGCGAAAAACGGAGCGGTTTTAAGCGCGATCGTAGAAATGCACGCGTTCGTTCTTCTTCTCGAACGACTTTTCAGTGGTGAAGCGAAGAAAACACAGAAAAAGAAGTGAACGACTTGTGTCAAATTTCTTCAAATAAAAACAAACCATCTTCATCATGTTGAGACGAAGCGCGGTGACGTTCGCCGAAAGAGCGCTCGCCAGCAGCAGCAGAACGAGAACGTCGAAACTGGCAACGACCGCGCAGAAGAGAGGGATGGGTGCGTTTTTTTTTATCTCTTTACTCTTCTTTCCTCTGCTCTTTCTTCTCGCGAGAGAGTTGAAGGGAAATCGATCGTTTGATTTTGGTTTTCTTCCTTCTGTGCGTACTATGCTTTGCCGTGTGACTGACGTCGTCTTCTTTCTCTCTCTCTTTCAAACGCGCTCCTCTCTGATGAATCTTTCGTATTATGTTCAGCTGGAGGCGAAGGCGGCGTGACGCACGAAGGGTTAACCATTCACCCGGCCGCGCCGGTGCATAAAATTCTAGGAACCGCCATGGGTGGGTTGATGTGGTTTTGGGTCATGTATAGATTTTACCACGACGGCGAGACGTTGATTTACGGACACGAACCGCATTTCTTACACGACGACCACCACGATGACGACGAAGACGGCCATAAGAAGCACTGATAGAAGAGAAAGACACACCCCTTGTAAAATCATTTATTATTATATATTAAACTAACTATATCGAAAGTATTTACTACGACTTCACCGTCGCGCGTTTTCCTTCTTCCACGGCTTGGGAAGAGAGAGAAAAAGAGAGACTTCTAATCAAAATATAGGAACAAATACGTACTGCGGTATGCTGGGTTTTTCTTCTGTTTACTTTTTCTAGTATGAATGCAAGTATTGATGGTATATGTATATTAATAGAAGTTATTGTACGTGGAGGATCTGAACCAGTTATAATCCGGGAGGAATTGCGTCGCGCCGATGGAGGCAATCACCAACTCTTGATCCCGAATGTATTTCCACGCCGTCTCCTTCACCGTCTCCGCGTTTACCGCGTCAATTCTCGCAAATAATTCCGCTCTCGTCATTCTCTTGCCATACGTCAACAATTGTCTACCAATTTCTTCCGCGTTCGACGACGTGGAGGACTCTTGGTGCAAAGTAAGAGACGCCTTCAAAGCTTGCTTCGCTCTTTCCACGTGTTCCGGTTGGCTTTGGTAAATCAAGTTTTGAAACTCACGCATTACGGCAAACGCAACGTCGTCCAGCGCATCGTTCTTCTCCGTCGCTACGTGTACGCCGAACAAACCAGTGTCGGAGTAGTTGGTGTTGAAAGTCATGAAAGAGTTTCCTAAGTCGTTGGAGTGAAAGATTTGCGCCAACTTCGACGTCACATCCGACGCGCCCGGGGCGTTTTTATCCCACGAACCCAACATTGCTTGCATGACCAACAACGGCATTGCATCCGGCGACGTCCAGCTTGCACCCTTAAACGCGACCGCAAAGTTAGTCACTTTCATATCGTCGTCTCTGATTCGCACTTCCGAACCGGTGAAGTGTCCCGGGTCGGACGTGATGGCATCCTTGGTGGAGACGCCTTGCGTCGGCAAATCTTTGAACGCAGACTCTGTTAATTTCACCAACTGATCGTGATCAACCGCGCCAGTTCCGACTACAACCATTCTAGGCGCCGTGTAATGCGTTTTGATGTACTTTTCCAAATCCTCTCTCGTGATTTTTCTCACGTTATCCGCTGAGCCAAGAATGGTTCGACCCAACCCGGTATGCTGAAACGCCGTCGCGTGCAAGTGATCGAACAAAACCTCCTCGATTTCCTTCTCCACTTCCTCTGACTCTCTCAAAATGACCCCGCGTTCTCTCTCGATCGCTCTCTGCTCTAACGCCGATCTTTGCAAAATGTCCGACAAGATGTCCACCGCTTTGCCGATATCCTTCTTCAACACCTTGGCGTAATACGTCGTCTGTTCTCTCGACGTGTACGCATTCAAGTGTCCACCCATATCTTCAATCTCCTGTTCCAAAGACGCCGCCGTTCGTTTCGCGGTGCCTTTAAACGCCATGTGTTCCAGGAAGTGCGCGGTGCCGTTCGTCTCCTTGGACTCGTATCGCGATCCGGCATCAATCCAGACACCGATGGTGGCCGTTTCGCTATACGGCGTCGCTTCCGTGGCGACGCGTAAACCAGACGGTAAAGTCGTGACCTGAGGAGATAGCGTTGAGAATAAGAAGTGAGAAGAGAGTATTGCCCGCGTGAGTGATGCGTGGAAATGATTTGCCGAAAGAGAGAAAGAGAGAGAGAAAAGTTGATCGATCGGGTTAAAAATTCGATCCAACTTTTCCATTCTCTTCCCTCTGACGAACAGAGTTTGAAAGAGAGAGAGAAAGAAAGAGAGAGAGGAAGAGAAAAGATCGCCTTCACTCTCTTCTTCTCTCTCTCTTTCTCTCCAAACCTATGTAAAAAAAGTCGCACAAACCTTGCACTCGTCTTGCGCCAAAATCCCTCTGTGCGTAAAGTTCTGCGTCTCCGGGGAGCTCCATTTCAAAAAGACGCTGTTCTCGTCTTGGCCTAACACCGGCGCCAAGTCCGAGGCCGCGATGGCCGCGAACGGTCGAATAATCGTTTCTCCTCCTCTGTTGATCGCGAAGCGTTTCGCGACTGATCGTGCGAGTGCTCTCGATGCCATCATCGTCTCTTTTTATGTATAGACTATAAAGAAGAGAGTTTCCTTTTGTGATGATTTTCCTCTTGTTGTGTGTTCTTTTTGGGGTTCGCACAGAGAGAGGAAAAATCACTCTAGATTTCATCTCTTAAAAAAAAGGAAAAAAATACACGAACAATAACAACGACGAGAGAAAAGAGCACATGCGCGCGAACGAGGAGCTGTTTGAAGATGCTCTCGTCGAGGAGGAACCGACGTCGACTCCGCCCGTGGCTCCTTTAGTAGAAGGAGGAGGAGGAGAAGAACGAGAAGAAGAGGAATTAGAAGAAGAAGGGACGATGACGACCATGGCTGGCCTTCTGGAAAGCGAAGCGGGGAGAGGGATCCACGCGAAACTGGAACCGTTTCTTGACCAGTTCAAACACGCCGTGGACGAGCTGGAGAGAGAGTGCGCTTTGATCGCGGAGAACGCGAAAGCAGACGCGGATGAATGCGCGAGAGAGGCGTTCAAAATATTGAGCGATTTGGAGAGGAAAAGCGAGGAGATGGAAAAGAAAAACCTTGGAACGAGACAAGATCAACTTTTAATTAAACAGAAGGTCTCGGAAGCGATGGAGCTGCTTACGAAGATGTGAGCAAAACGTAGGGTGGTAGTACTTTAGTACTGATACATATATTCACAGTTATATAATAGTATATACGCGCATTTTCATTCTTTACTCTAAACTACTACGTGGCAGTTATGCCAAGAATATTACCTTGGAAGGCCCCGTCTTCTACTCTAAACCACGGGAGCGAGGTCGTCACCACCCCTTCGGCTTGTAAAGCGGGTAAACGTTTCAAAGCGTCTCTGGATTCCATCCGATCATCGAACCAATACTTTTGACCTTCAATCTCGAAGAAATCTTGGTCGCCTTTACCTAAAATTAACACGCAGTCGTTCTCTTCGGCCATCGCAATCGCCGCTCGAACCGCGAAGAATCTATCCACTATGACGTATCGTCGGACCAAGTTTTGCAACTCTACTGCTTCGGATTGCGCGTTCGGATGAATCAAATACATATCTTTCATGAAAGGAATGTCGGTGATAATACCATCTGGTAATCGTTCTTTGACCTCGGGTAAGTCGTACACGCGACTCCGAAAGCCGTCGACGACATCTTCTAAAAGATCGTACGCGTCTTCGTTCTTCGGCGATTGCGTGGTGACAAAGACGACGTCGGCGTATTTATCCACCGTTTCGCCTAATTTACGTCGCATTGCTTTCTCAGTTCCATTATCAATGGTGGCGTTGATATCGTTGTTAGTACCATCCGCACCGACGACGACAATAACGCGTCGACATTGTGGAATGGCTCTCGCCGATTGAATTGCGTTCATGACATCCTCCGGCGTCTTTGCGCTATCGACTAAGGCGCAAAACTTCTGACCCTCGTCGACGAGTTCCATGCGGCCACCCGCGGGATTTGCGCGACCTAAACCTTGTGCGATATTTTCGAGAGGAATTTCTGTCGCTAATCCTGAAGCTATAGAAGCTAAGACGTTGGAAACGTTCGCATCTCCAACGAGCGCCGTTACAATCTCCGTTTCCCCAACTGGAGTAGATACTAAAACCGCAGTTTCAAAGAGAGACAAATCGACGCGCTCGCAATACACGTCCGCAATGTCTCTATGTTCACGTCTTCGCGCGTACGTTACTACTGGAACTTTGCAGTTAGAAATGATTTCAGAGGCGAAATCATCGTCCAAGTTTACGACGACGCGTTGATGTTTTGGATCATCTAGAGAACTAATAAACGCGAGCGATCTCTCTCGCCAGCTCTGAACCTCTTCTTCGGTTAAATTGCTTTCATAACTCGTCTCGAACGCATCTTCTTCTTTCTCTCCTTCTCCTTCTTTAATTAATTTTTCTTCAGTGTCTGCTTTCTCTTCGTCGTCTCCGGAGGAAGCCGAAGTTGACGTTTCTTGGTCTTCATCGTCGTTGTCCTCGCCGCCGTTATTCGCGGCGGTCATTCTCGGAGAGTTTGTGAAGACAATGATGTCTACGTTGACGCTATCGATGTGTCCTTTTAATAAACTTTCATCAGAAATTTCCACGGCGACGGCGGAAGCGCCAGCGTCTACCATCCCGGCTAGAATTTGCTGGTTTTGCAACGCATCCGGAGCGCTCTCTGGAATCTCGTACTTCCCTTGATACGGCGCGAGCCATCCGGGCGCGGAACACGCTCTGCCTTCGGTTAAATCTTGCTCCTCTGGAATCCAAACGCCGCCATGTTGCGTAATTTTCATTTCAGGAACGATCGGATCGAGATGTATTTCCTCAGCGCCGCAAGATGGACACGAAATAAAGTCGCTCGATCCCATCTCTGTTCTCACATCTTTTGGAATGCACGTCGCGCCACACTCTGCGCACGAGTGTGGAATTTCATCCAAGTCTTCTTCCGATATTTCTGGCGTGACGTAGTACCCACTCGAAGTAACAACGCCGGCGCGATTGGAGTACTCATCCTCGTCGCCGTATTCGTCTTCGTCGTCCTCGTCCTCGCTTTGGTCGTCTGCCCCGTTCTTCTTCAAGGTCCTTTCGCTTGCTTCGAAGATTGATTTGATTAAATTACACGTGGTATCTTTACCGCGATGACCTAGAACACCTGCTATGACCAACTTTCCAGATGGGTCTTCGTAAAACGCCTTTCCGAGTTTCCCGAGAATACCTTTGGTGCTCTTCACCACTGCCACGGGCGCTCCGTTGGCGTTTTCCGCGACCCCATCTTCTCTCTCGGAAACAACCGCCACGGCACCTCGCAACGCTATCGCGTCGCTCACGTCGTCGTGTCCATCGTGCGGATCTTGATCGTCGGACGAGTTATCCACGCACACGAAAAGATCACCCGGTATTGCGTACCGAGCGTCCGAGACAATACCGCTTATTTCCACGTCTTCCTCCTCCTCTAAATCTATCCATTTTACGACGTCAATGTTTGCCAGTTCAAACGTGTCTCGCAACAGACGAACGTTTTCATCACCATCATCATCTTCATCATTTTCCTCGTCTATTCCTTCTTCATCATCATCATCTTCTTCTTCGTATTCCTCGTCTTCTTGATCTTGATCTTGATCTTGATCGTCGTCTTCTTCTACATCTCCTTCTACTACTTCTTCTTCTTCATCTTCTTCTTCAAAGTATTCCTCGTCGTCATCTTGCGCTTTGCTGATGAAGCTCAACCGTCGACGATTCGGAAAACTCCCGAACGCAGCAGTAGCAGTATTCGACGACGAGGACGACGTCGTCGTCGTCGAATAAAAGGAAAGTGAAGTCGAAAAACTCAACGCGTGGTTTTTGCTCTTCAAAGAGAAGGAACCAACACGATTGAAGAAAAGACCGCAACCATAATTCGAACAACGCGTTGTTGCACGAAATCGTCCAAATCGCGCACAACATCGCGCGACACCTTTTCCTCCTCTTTTCGATGACTTTAAAGAAAAAGGAGAAGAAGAAAAGGTCGCTTTCCTTTCGCCGGACGTTCTCATCGTCCCAAACGTCGTTCCATCGTTATTCGCGCGTGGTAATGCTCCGCTCAAAGAAGAAAACAACATCATCTCTCGTGCGAGCTCGTAAAACCGCCGCCAAAGCTTTCTTTGAGGTCTACTTTTTTAAGGAAGGGAAGGCGGTTGATATAAGTTTTTTTCTCAAAAAAGCGACCAAAGAAAGAAAGGGAAAAGTCGTTATTCTTATTCACTACTTATTTTATTCTTCGATTCGTTAACACACACACCGAACAACGCGCTCCGTTTTAGTAGCACAAAAACAAATGATATCACTTTTACCTGGCTCGTCGTCGTCGTCGTTTACGTCGTTATCATCATCCAATAACGCGAATAATGCACTCTTCAAACGACGACGACAACAACAACAACAACAACAACAACAACAACAAAGAAATGGAAGAACGATCAGAGCGGTTTCTTTCCTGCGCAGTCACTATTTTTTTACAACCAACACCAACGAGAATGCGAGCAACAACAACACGAATAACAACAACGATAACAACAACAGAAGAAGAAGAAAAAGAAGAGACGCTTTATTAAAAGTCGTCCGAGCGACGAAGGAGGATAAGAAATCCTCCACGGCGAAAGAGGTGGACGAGATTACCAAGAAGTGGGGGTTAGAAGCCGGGTTGTGGAAGATTTTCAAGTCGAGCGAAAAGAACAATAGCAGTACGAACAACAACAACAACAACAAAACGGGAGGAGAAGGAGAAGGAGCGCAACAATTGAGCGGATCGCGAATGGATATGGCGAAGCAGTTGTTGAAAACCTACGGATCTGCGTATTTAATCACCTCCATCTCACTCTCTTTGGTTTCATTTGGCGTGTTTTACGTGTTGGTGAGTTCCGGCGTGGACGTGGCGGCGTTGTTGTCCGTCATCGGCATCACGGCGACGCAAAATTCAGAGAAAGTTGGTACGGTAGCGATTGCGTACGCGGCGCACAAAGCGGCGAGTCCTATTCGTTTCCCACCGACGGTGGCGTTGACCCCAATCGTCGCCGGGTGGATGGGGAAGACTGGAAATAAAGGCGAAGAAGAAGAAGAGGATGGAGAAGGCGGCGAAGAAAAGTGAGTTTTGGAGCGCGAGAGAAAGTAAAAGAGAGCGGTTGTGATTTTGAAGCGAGCGCTTCAAAATCAAAAAGGAGAATGCCACCACGAAGAGCGAGTGTGTGTGTGAGAGAGAGTGAAAGAGAGTCTCTTTTAAGCAGTGATGATGTAAAACAAATGAAACGAAAGAAAATTTTTGTCTGTCAGTTCCTTTTGATTTTTTCTTCTCGTCCTCTGTCGACCAACTCTTCATTCATTACACATCACTTTGACGAAACATGTCTCCTTCCTCCTCCTTCTGCGTTTACTTTTACTTCTTCATCTCGTTCGTTTCCATTTCCTCGTTCTCCCAGGAGTACCCGAAATCCTACGCCGGCAATCACCCTTTGCTCAAACTGACCGATACAACGTTTGAACATTTAACGCAATCGGCCACGGGACAAACGACCGGGAAGTGGGTAGTGTACTTTGACACGGACCATTCGTTGAATCACTTCTTAACGCCGACTTTGAAGGCGAGCTTAATGAAATTGGATAAATTGCAACAACAAAATAATGGAGACGACGGAGAGTACAAAGGCGAGCCGTTTATCGCGGCGACGATTAACGTGGACGAGGAGTATCTCACGAGAGCGAGATTCGAAAATACGCTCACCTTCCCGTGTTTGGCGGTATTCGAACGGCGAAAGATGCGACAGTTTAAAGTGCTCCATCCAAAAGGGGACGAACACAAAGCGCTCGGGAAAGGCGTGAAAGACGTGGAAGAGTGGTTAGAAATGTCCAACGAGGAATTTGAGGGAGGAGAGGTTGTGTATTTGAACGTACCAAAACCGTTATCGATGGCGAAAGCGACGAGCGTCCGGTTCGGGGTGGCGACGCGAATGTTCAACGAGAGAAAGCTTCGAGCAAGAAGAGATTGGCAACACGCTATGAAGGCGAAAAGTGAAGCTGGCATGGGCGCGATGGTGCACGAGATGGAGGAGAGTTTTAAAAAGTCGCCGAAACTATACGGGTCGATATTAATTGCCATCGCGTTGACGATGATTGCGTCGCTGATGGCAATGTCGTCGGTTTTGTTCGGAGGGAGACGAGGCGCGTCGAAAAATAAAGAGGAGTGAGTGTTGAGAGCGCGCGTGTGTGTATGTAATATCAAGTGAAGGCGTATTTTATGGGCGCAACGAGTGTGTATTATTCCTTGTTTTAGAACAACGATCAAAGTAAAAAGTGACCGCGGAAATAAGGAGGTTGAACTGATTTTACGAGTTCGTAGCCTTCATCGAACGCGTTGACTAATTTCTCGCTCAGCGGTCCTTTTCTCGACGCGAGCAAATTTTCTCGACACTGCGTTATGCTACTTGCTCCGATGATGACCGCATCGCCTTTTGCGCCGGATAATTTTGAATTGAAATACATCCATCTCAAGCTCGCTTCTGTTGGCGTTATTCCCTCCTCCTCGGCTGCTTTTTTAATCACCTCCACTGCTTCGAAATAGGCCTCGTTCCAGAAGCGCGCTTTGTACATCTCGTTATTCTTGAATCGTCCAGCTTTTATCCCTTCGTCGCCGCCGCCGCTCGCGTTCAATAACTTTTCGTGCTTACCAGTCAATAACCCGCCCGCAAGTGGGTTGTACGCCACGAAGCGCATGTTCAAACTCTTCAACGCGGGAATCAATTCCGGCTCGACCTGGCGAGTCAACGGATTATACATCCCTTGGTATATTGTCGGCACGATCCACTGATTCTCTTTACAAATCGCGTGCGCTCTCACAACTTCCCAAGCGCTCATATTCGACAAACCCAAATACTTAAACGCTCCGGACCTGTACAACCCTTGAGCGGTCTCCAACACGTCGTACAAAGTCGTCTCCGAATCTGGAGCGTGTAAATACAAAATATCTATACTTTTTGGATCGAGTGCCGTTAAACTCTTTCCGACCTGCGCGCGAAACTTCTCCGCTCGTAATCCGCCTTCCCCCGCGACGCTTGCCATCTTCTCCCCCCAAGGATTCGCCTTTGTCGCGACGGAGAGTTTCAAAAGTTTCTCTTTCGGCATGCGAGAGAATATGCGACCTAATATCTCTTCTGTGTTTCCTCCCGCGTACGCTATCGCTGTGTCCAACTCAATCAAAGACGACGACGACGACGACGACGATGTTCCTTTCTCAACTTCTTCGATGAAAAAATCTAACAGCTTCTCGCTCTCGTTCTCTGCCATATCCTCTGAACTGTAGCTCCACCCAAACGTCATGGTACCTAAGATAGTTTTCACCTCCGCCGTTTTGCTCGTCGTCATCGATGTTGTCGGCACGGTCGGTTCTTTCTTGACCATTTTAGCGTCCTCCTTACAATCGTCGCTGTTGTTGTTGTTGTTGTTATTATTATTTGAGGTGGAGGAGGAAGAGCAGCGCGTCGTAAACATCTGTAACTGTTTCGTCGACGAAGAAGAAGAATGTTTCGAAGACGACGACGACGAGGAAAGGAAGCGTTTCGAGAAGGACGACGCGCAGCACGAGGAAGATGCCACCGCTCGCATTGTCGTCGTCGTTTGAGAAGCGCTCTTGTTTTTGTTATTGTTGTTTGAGCGCAAGCAAAAGTATCTGATGATATCTCGCGGTGCACAAGCGCGTGTTTTGTTTTGGAGAAGTAGGGAAAGGTGTTGTCGTCTGCCCTCTTTTGTCTACCTAATAACTACGAACGACCTATTGTATAAAAGCTTTATTTATCTATTTATCTATCTATCTATTTATTCCATGTTAGTAGGATCATTAGTCTTTCCTTTTATCTTTTCCGATTTTGAAGAAAAGAGAGCTTTCGATTGAACAATCCTGCCGGTGTCTCTCCCGTCTTTCTTCACCGCCAACGGAGCGTCGATGCCGTCCTGATTCTTGCCTAATCCCTTACCTTCCTCCCATCCCATTTTCTTCATCAGTTTCATCGCCATGGACATACCTTTTCCCCCACCACCATTTTCTTTCTTCTTCACTTCCTGTTCCTTCTCTTTCTTCTCTTTTTCGCGCGCTTCCTCCTTGATCTTCTTTCTCTCCATCCAGTCTTTCTCTCGTCGCGTCTTCTCCTCGTCGTCTCGCGTGCGTTGGAGTTTCGCGTCTTCGTAGGAGTTTGGTTTGAACGGGTCGTATTCATCCGGACAGTCCCACCCCGCGACGAAGCCATCGTTACCTCGTTGCTCTTCTTCTCTCCATTCGCCGGCTCGCTTTTCTCGCGCGTTGTTGTTTGCTTTCGTACTACCGTTAGGGGTTGTTGTCTTCGCGCCATTTTTTTCCTGCTGTTGTTGTTGTTGTAACTGCTCTTGCTTTTGTCGTCGGTGTTTCGCTCTCAACGCGAACTGTTGCATCTTCATCTGTTCCGGGGTGAAGTTGAGCATCGTTTTCTTTCTGTCGCTGCTCCCAATCGAGGATTCCACTCCTCTCCGTCTTTTCGTCATCGCAGTACTCGTCACCTTCATCGCACCAAAAACGTCTTCTTTGTCTTCTTCTTTGTCTTCTTCTTTTCTCGTCGTCGTCGCACTCGCCACCACCGCGCGTTCTCTTTTCCCCCACGAGGAGGAAGTCGTTGCGTTTGAACTCTTTTCTTCTGAAATCGTTTTCGTTTCTCTTTCCTTTTCCTCCTTCTTCTTCTGATTCTTCTTCTCGCTCATCATCATCATCGGGGGCAAATCCCCAAACAAAGAAGAGGACATCGTCTTCTGTCGTTACGCCCCCGTCGTTGTCGTATCTACTCCTCCTCCTCCTTTTCCGGGTAGAACTCGCACTTCAAACCGACGATCGATTTTATCACTGTTCTTCTTCTTGGTCTTCTTCATCGGGGCAAAAGTCCTCCTCCGTCGTTTTCGCGCGCGTGAGTGTTGTTCTCACAAAGTAGGGAAACGCGAGACTGAAGTTTTGACGCGCGAATTTGAACCAACGCGCTCCATTCGTTCAAGTCTCGAGGACACTCTTTTTGGACGGAGAAATGGAAGCGCTGTTTACGTTACCGGAAGCTTTTACTCGTCGCAGTAGTCCTGGTAGTAGTCCTCCTAGTTCTGCTGCTATTACTGCGTGTCGAATAAAAATCGAGGAAGAGGAGGAGCAACCGCTCGCGTTTCTTTACGAGAAGACGACGACGCGTTGTAACGGACAACATGTCGTCTCGATCATCGCGTCGTGTACTCGTGCAACCACGACGAAGGAAAACGACGACGAAGAGGAAGAAGAAGAAGGGACGATGCGAACGTTTCAAAACGAGATGGTTTCATCATCATCATCAACAGCAGACGACGCCGACGTGAAGAACGATATTCTTTGCGATATCGTGACCACGACGGCGAAGAAACGCGTGTGCGTCGTCGCGTCGAAAAGAACCGGAGTTGTCAGTTTTCTCCTCGAAGAAACAGAAGAAGAAGAAACAGAAGAAGAACGGGAGGAAAGTATCCACGGCAAATGTTTCGGCGAACGAGAGCGAAGCAATAATCGATTGACGACATTAATCGCTTCCGCCATGAGCGACGGCGGCGTGGTCGCGCTTTTAGGCGACGCGAACGGGGACGTGTGGTGCGCTCGATGCGACGATACCGTGAGAGGGTGCGTCGTCGATAAGTGCGAAAGACGAGAAGGACCGGAGTTGACGGTCGGGTCGGAATACGATTATTCGTCCACTCCGAGGAAAGGGGGTGGGAGTGGAGGAGAAGGAGGAGGAAGAGGAGGAGCTGGGTCGCTTTTGGCGTCGCCGTCAACGGCTGCCGCGAGAATTGCGTCAAAGATATCCAAAAAGGCTGGGAGCTTTCTGTTTCAAAACGGAAGCGAGCAACCGGTGGTGGCGATGATGTGGGCAGAGATGTCGCGAGAGGCTTTGAGAGGTGGAAATACGGGGATGAACACGGTTCAGAGGATGTTCTTTGTAGCTAAAGAGAAAGGAGCGATGGAAATGTGGATGTGTTCGCTGGATTCTTCCGTGATGACGCCGGAGATGGTGTGCAGTTGCGACGTAAACGAGAAACTCGCGGCAAAGACGAACGCGTTTAGCAAAGTTTTAGATTCAGATTGGATTTCTGTGCCGAATGGTAGCCGTATCGGTAGTAGTAATAGTAATAATAGATTCTTGAGCGTCGTTTTGTGCGAGTCTTTGCAGTTTGCAAAAGTTGCGCACGTCTTTGAAATGGCAAAGAACACCGGCGAGTCTTCCGCATCGACGCTCGAAGCGAATCTGGTGCGCTCTTTTGAAATTGCGGCATCTGAGTGTGATAGAGTTGCACTCTCGAGAAATGGAAACGCCATTGTTACGTACAGTAATACCAGTTTCATTGGCGGTGCTAGGGGACAGGCAAACGCGACGTGTCATTACGGAGAGTATTTTCATAAATCCATGGTTTTGAAAGAATCCGTCGCGTCGGTGTGCCGAAGTTTGCGCGAATACAATAGCTTCTTGGCGCTCGATCCATCGAGGTGCGTGTGGACGTTTTCGCCACCGGATTCGGAAGAATACGCGTCACCGCCGCAAGCGACGTCTGCGCAGCCGTTTACGAGTCCCATAAAATCGCGAATCGTAGACGTTCGCAAACAAATGTTTTCGCCGTTAGTAAGAGAAGCGCACGAGATGAAGCTTGACGACGACAACAATCCGCGTTCACCGTACGCGAGCGTCTCAACCGCGTACGACGATAGCGCGAGAGCAGCAGATGCGAGATTCGTGAAAGATGCGTTTGAAAATTTGAACAATTACGAAGGCATAGCAGAGCTCGCGGCAAAACAAACCATCGCGGGACCTGCGAAAGCGACGAAACCTTTCGCGGCGCATTCGGCGGCTTTAGTCGATACCTTACCGAAGCGCTGGGCAGGAGCAACATCGAGAAGTGGTAAAGGATTAAGGACGTTGTTGGAAGAAAAAGCGCGCGTGCACGAGAAATACGCAAAGTTTCTCGTCGATTCAGGCGCGTGGGAAAACACTACGCCATCGGAAAAGATGGAAGTCTTGAGACACGGAGAGACAACGTTTGCGTTGCTCCGGTTGCGAGCGCTGTTAGATCAACTGAAGATGGAAGAAACTGAAAAGCATCGAAGTTTACTCAGCGATATAGTACGATTTGCGGGGGAAGGCATAGCAAAAGGCGACAACACGCTGACTCGTCTCGTTCGCGATGACGCTATCGACGTCGACGATATCTTTTTCAGCCGTTCGTCGTTCTTTTCACACGTCTTTTGGAACGCGACTCGCGCGGTTGTCGAACAGAAAATCAAAGAGGCTTCTCAACAAACGCAACGT
>Ga0255775_1001497_pt1 | contig 21610 bp, 21 predicted proteins | sample 011ome_26_FD_179973 | JGI IMG/M metagenome (GOLD analysis project Ga0255775, IMG submission 179973) | Coastal salt marsh microbial communities from the Groves Creek Marsh, Skidaway Island, Georgia - 011511BT metaG (version 2) | ecosystem: Environmental > Aquatic > Marine > Intertidal zone > Salt...
CAACAATCAGGCTGTACAAAAACTTATACTTTTGATAGAAAGTTATTACAGCATAATGAAGCACATGGACTTTAATTTTCCAGCCTTGTTATTCTCAATGACTTGCGATAATTGCCATTATCGTTAAAAAAAAAGACTATCAATCACTATTGAAGATTGATAGTCTTTCGGACCAAAACAGGCAAAAAGTAATAATACCAGTGTATAATTTTTTATAAAAACTCCAAACATTGTCTACCATAACGCAACCGTTACCAGAGAAAGATGCAATCAACTAAATGGTCACAAGTCTGTTAATTTATGCGTTTTTACTATATTCAGCAAAATGGTAGAGTGTCTAAAAAACAGAATCAATTTCAAATTTTACAATCTTTAGAGCGAGACTCACGTCCTACTCAAAGGCAATTATCTAATGACTTAGGTATTAGCCTTGGTAAGGTTAACTATTGCTTAAAAAGCCTTATTGAGAAAGGCTTTATCAAGGTTAATAATTTTAGAAACAGTAACAACAAAATCCAATACTCATACTTACTAACTCCAACAGGAATAGAAAAAAATCAAAGCTGACTTTGGATTTTATAAGAATAAAAACTCAAGAATACGACACACTAAAACAAGAAATTGAAAGTTTAAAACAAGAAGTAAAGAATATGGATAGGGATTTATTATGAAAAAGAAGAAAATATGCCTAATAGGCTTAGGCTATGTTGGTCTTCCTCTTGCAGTTGCCTTTGCAGAAAAATTTCAAGTTACTGGTTTTGATATAAGCTCTACCCGTATACAAGAATTAGAAGATGGATATGATATAACCCTTGAGATTGAAGATGATTTACTAGCTTCAGTAAAAAATAATATTACCTATACATCTAATATTCAAGACGCTAAAGATTGCGACATTTACATTGTTACCGTGCCTACACCAATCGACAAAGTTAATCGCCCAGATCTAACGCCGCTAGTTGAGTCATCTAAAACCATTGGCACCGTGTTAAGTAAAAACGATATTGTCATTTATGAGTCAACAGTCTATCCAGGCGTCACTGAAGATATTTGTGTGCCAGAGCTAGAGAAATCATCAGGCATGGTGTTTAATAAAGATTTCTATTGTGGCTATTCACCAGAGCGTATAAATCCAGGAGATAAAGAACATACCGTTACAAAAATTTTAAAAGTGACTTCTGGGTCAACACCTGAAATAGCTCAACAAGTTGATAATTTATACAAGCAAGTTATCACTGCTGGAACATATATGGCTTCAAGCATCAAAGTGGCCGAAGCATCCAAAGTAATTGAAAATACACAAAGAGACGTAAATATTGCACTAATGAATGAGTTAGCGCTTATTTTTGACCAAATGGATATTGATACCAATGAAGTGCTTGAAGCCGCCGCCACTAAGTGGAATTTTATTAAATTAACACCTGGCTTGGTAGGTGGACATTGTATTGGTGTAGATCCATATTATTTGACATTTAAAGCAGAAGAGCTAGGCTATAAGCCAGATTTAATTTTAGCCTCTCGTCAAATTAACAACGGTATGAGTAAATATATTGCTGATCAAATTATTAAAGAAATGATCAAGGTGGGTAAGGTGATTAAAGACTCAAACGTTTTAATGCTTGGCGTTACTTTTAAAGAAGATTGTCCTGATATGCGAAACACTAAGGTGATCGATGTTATTGATGAGCTGAAAGATTTTGGCATCAATGTTGATGTTTATGACCCATGGGTTGATCCAAATGAAGAGAAAAAATGGTACAAACATGGAATTATTTCCAACCCACTAGACGATAATAAGAAGTATGATGCTATTGTAGTTGCGGTCGCACACAAGCAATTCAAAAAATATACGGCTGAAACCTATTCACAATTATCCAATGGAAAAGAGGTGGTTATAGATATTAAGAACATTGTTCCAAATCCTACTTGGAGGTTGTAATGAAAAGTTATCCAACAATAAACGGTAGAAAAATTAGAGTGGCTGTTGTAGGTTGTGGTCGCATCTCCAAAAATCATTTTGGTTCGATAGAAAAGCACCAAGATAATATTAAATTAGTCTCTATTTGCGATGTTCAGCAAGCAATTCTTTCTGAGCATGAGGATATATATAAGGTGAAAGGCTATCTTGATCTAAGCAACATGCTTGAAAATGAAGATCTAGATTTTGTAGTTATTTGTACGCCAAGTGGCACCCATGCTGATCAAACCGAACTGTGTGCTAAGCATGGTGTTAATGTCATGACTGAAAAGCCAATGGCCACTCGATGGAGTGATGGTGTTCGCATGGTTAAGGCTTGCGATCAAGCTGGAGTGCGATTGTTTGTGGTTAAACAAAATCGTAGAAACTCCACTTTGCAGCTTCTCAAGCGCGCTGTTACAGAGAATCGATTTGGAAAAATCCATATGGTACATTTAAATGTATTCTGGACTCGACCTCAAGAATATTATGACCAAGCAGCTTGGAGAGGGACTTGGGAGTTTGATGGCGGTGCTTTTATGAACCAAGCCTCTCACTATGTCGATCTATTAGAGTGGCTAATTGGCCCGATTGATAAAGTGCAAGCAATGATGAGCACCACGCGTGACATTGAAGTGGAAGACACAGGCGTACTTAATGTTAAGTGGCGCAATGGCGCATTAGGGTCTATGAGTGTTACTATGCTGACTTATCCTAAAAATTTAGAAGGAAGTATTACTATTCTTGGTGAAAAGGGTACAGTGCGTATTGGTGGCGTTGCTGTTAATGATATTCAGCATTGGGAATTTGATGAACCTAAAGATTATGATGATGAAGTAAAAGAAGCTAATTATCAAACAACCTCTGTTTACGGCTTTGGCCATCCACTTTACTACAATAATGTTATTGAAGTTCTACGTGGTAACGCTGAACCAGAAACTGATGGCAGAGAAGGGCTGAAATCACTAGAAGTGTTAATTGCCGCTTATCTTTCAGCTAGAGATGGAAAAACCACCTCACTTCCGTTAAAATATTAGCATGGATTATCAGGTACATGAAACGGCGATAGTAGATGAGGGCGCACAAATCGGTTCAGGCTCTCGAGTATGGCAATGGGTGCATGTTTGTGGTGGTGCCAAGATTGGCTCTGGAGTGTCACTTGGTCAGAATGTTTTTGTCGGCAACAAGGTTGTTATTGGTGACAAATGTAAAATTCAAAATAATGTCTCTGTTTATGACAATGTCTATTTAGAAGAGGGTGTTTTTTGCGGCCCGAGCATGGTGTTTACTAATGTTTATAATCCGCGTTCATTGATTGAACGTAAAGATGAATACAGGGATACTTTTGTAAAAAAGGGTGCAACACTAGGTGCAAATTGTACGATTGTTTGCGGTACAACGGTTGGTGCATACGCTTTTGTAGGTGCTGGCGCGGTTGTTAATAAAGATGTGCCTCCATATGCACTAATGGTAGGCGCGCCTGCCAGGCAGATTGGCTGGATGAGTGAGTACGGCGAGAAGCTAGATTTGCCAGTGACAGGCAATGCTCAAACTACCTGTGAGTATACTGGCCAAAAATATCAATTAAAAGATTCTCAAGTTTTTGTAATCGATTAAGCATGAATATTGATTTTGCCAATCTGCAATTGCAGTATCAAAAATACAAAACCGATATTGATGCCAATATTCAAGCGGTATTAAATAAATCTAATTACATCATGGGTGAAGAGGTTCATGATCTTGAGCGAGAACTAGAAAAGTTCACAGGCGCTAAACATGTAATAACTTGCTCATCAGGTACGGATGCACTTTTACTTGCTATGATGGCAATGGATATCCAGCCTAATGATGAAATAATCACCACGCCCTTTACCTTTATTGCTACAGCTGAAACCATTGCTTTAATGAAGGCCAAGCCAGTATTTGTAGATATTGAGCCAAATACTTTTAATATCGACGCCAATCTAATTGAGGCTGCAATTACCAGTAAAACTAAAGCGATTATGCCGGTAAGTTTGTATGGTCAACCTGCTGATATGGATGCTATTCAAATTATTGCCGATAAGTACAATCTAAAGGTTATTATTGATGGCGCTCAGAGTTTTGGCTCTACTTACAATGGCAAGACCGATAGTAATTTAGGCGATATATCGACTACCAGTTTTTTTCCAGCAAAGCCACTAGGGTGTTATGGCGATGGCGGTGCAGTTTTTACCAATAACGATGAATACGCCAAGGCAATAAAGATGTTGCGCGTACATGGGCAAAACAAACGCTATCATCATAAATACATTGGTATGGGTGGGCGTTTAGATACTATTCAGGCGGCAGTTTTGCTAGCCAAACTGCCACATTACCCCCAAGAATTAGCAGATCGACAGCAGGTTGCGCAACACTACACGGATACATTGTCTGATACATTACAAACGCCAGTTATTAGGTCAAACAGATCAAGTGCCTGGGCGCAATATACTGTCAGGGTTAACAACAGAGATACCCTACAAGCTAAATTAAAAGATAACGGCACTCCAACTGCAGTGTATTATCCAATGCCACTTCATCTGCAAGAATGTTTTCAATATTTGAATTATAAGCAAGGTGATTTTCCGATTTCAGAACAAGCCTCAGAAGAGGTGATGAGTTTACCAATTAATGCATATTTAAAAATTAAAGATGTAAATCGTATTTCAAAAACAATTAACGAGTTATTATAAGATATGAAAAATAAATTAAATATCGTCTATCACAATGCAACCGTTACTCGTGTGAGACGCAATCAGTTGAATAAGCACAGATCTGTTGTTATTTGGTTTACTGGTTTATCAGGTTCAGGCAAATCAACCCTCGCTCACTCAGTTGAGGAAGGGTTGTATAAATTAGGTTGTAGGACTATTGTTTTGGATGGAGACAATGTTCGTCACGGGCTATCATCGAATTTAACTTTTAGTGATGATGATCGTAAAGAAAATATAAGAAGAATTGGAGAAGCGGCCAAACTAATGATGGAGGCGGGTATTATTACTATGACTGCATTCATTAGTCCATTCAAAAAAGACCGTAATCTCGTTCGACAATTATTACCTCAAGGTGATTTTATTGAGATCTATTGTAATGCTAGTCTAGAGACTTGCGAGTCAAGAGATGTTAAGGGTTTGTATAAGCGCGCGCGCGCTGGAGAAATCAAGAACTATACAGGTATTGACTCTCCTTATGAAGCACCTGACAATCCAGAGCTGGTTATTGATACTGAGAATGAGAGTGAGACGTTAGAAGAATCTGTTACCAAGGTGATTGACTTTTTAAAATCCAAAGAAATTATTAACTAATCATGCTTAATCAGATTGATATTCAGGATATTGTTGCAATTGCTAAGGAAGCTGGTAGTGCTATTATGCAGGTCTACAAGCAAGATTTTGAAGTTGAATACAAACAAGATAGCTCACCATTGACACTGGCTGATAAAAAAGCTAATGACATTATTGAAGATGGCTTAAATAAACTCTCAGTTAACTTTCCCATTCTATCTGAAGAGGGGGAAAGTATTCCTTATAAGGATAGAAAATATTGGGAATATTTTTGGTTGGTTGATCCCCTTGATGGCACCAAAGAATTTGTAAAGAAGAATGATGAATTTACCGTTAATATAGCGCTTATTCACAAAGATACGCCGATACTTGGCGTGGTATACGCTCCGGCATTAGATATTTGTTATTGGGCGAAACAACATGAAGGATCATTTAAAGATGGGAAAAATCTTCCTCTTAAAGCTAAGGGTCAACGTAAAGCTTACAAAATAGTTGTTAGTCGATCGCATATGTCGGATGAAACACAAGCATTTATAGATTCCATAGACACAAATAAAGAAAAAGAATTGATATCGATTGGTAGCTCTTTAAAATTTTGTCTGGTAGCTGAAGGCGTTGCAGATGTTTATCCTAGGCTTGCTCCAACGATGGAGTGGGATACAGCAGCAGCAAATGCTATAGTCCGGGAGAGCGGAAAGACAACTTCTCAGTTTGAGTCAGGTGAGCCAGTAACTTATAACAAAAAGGATTTATTAAATCCTTGGTTTGTGGTGAGATAGTTACTAACCAAAATACATTAAAATCATATTACTGATGGTTTTAATGTAAAGGTTAATGAATTCTATTTCAATTGAAAATTTAGGATAAAGAACAATGAAAGCAGTAATTTTAGCAGGTGGCTTGGGTACACGTTTAAGTGAAGAAACAGATTTAAAGCCAAAACCAATGGTGGAAATAGGTGGTAAGCCAATTTTATGGCATATTATGAAAATGTATTCTACTCATGGTATTAATGATTTTATAATATGCTGTGGCTATAAGGGTTATGTTATTAAAGAATATTTCGCTAATTATTTTCTTCATCGATCAGACGTAACCTTTTGTATGAAAAATAATTCTATGGAGGTGCATCAAGAGCGTGCAGAGCCGTGGACAATTACGCTGGTTGATACAGGTGATGGTTCTATGACTGGCGGTAGATTAGGCAGGGTAGCAGAGTATGTAAAGAGCGAAGAGGCTTTTTGTTTTACGTATGGTGATGGTGTATCAAATGTGGATATCACAAAATTGATAGAGTTTCATAAAGAGCATGGTAAGGATGCAACTTTGACTTCTGTGTACCCACCAGGTAGATTTGGTGCATTAGATATACAAGATAATCAGATAACACAATTTACAGAAAAGCCGAAAGGTGATGGCGCTTTAATTAATGGTGGTTTTTTCGTACTCTCTCCAAAAGTTTTAGAAAGAATTTCTGGTGATGGTTGTATTTGGGAGCAAGAGCCATTAAAAGGATTGGCCAAAGATGGTAACTTGATGGCGTTTACACATAAAGGGTTTTGGCAGCCTATGGATACATTAAGGGATAAAGTATATTTGCAAGAGCTTTGGGAAGAAGGCAAAGCACCATGGAAAAATTGGTAATTAATAATGATTAGGCAAGATTTTTGGCAAGGAAAGCGTGTTTTCTTAACGGGGCATACTGGTTTTAAAGGCAGCTGGCTCTCTTTATGGCTGACTTCTCTAGGTGTAACGGTTAAAGGCTACGCATTAGATCCACCGACAAGTCCTTCGTTATTTAATGAGGCGAAAATTGACACATTAATCGACTCACAGATAGGTGATATTAGAGATCAAGATGCACTCCATAAAAGCATGACAACTTTCAATCCTGATATCTTAATCCATATGGCAGCACAGCCATTAGTAAGATACTCTTATGATGCACCCATTGAGACCTATGAAGTAAATGTTATTGGCACTGCCAAAGTATTGGAAGTAGCGCGAAGCTGTTCTAATTTGAAGGCCATTGTCAACATCACAACTGACAAATGTTATGAGAATGATGGGCGCTCTGAAGCCTATAAAGAGAGTGACCCAATGGGCGGCCATGATCCTTATAGTAGTAGCAAAGGTTGCGCAGAGTTAGTTGCCTCAGCTTATAGGCGTTCTTTTCTTCAAGACCAAGGCATAGGTTTAGCCTCAGTAAGAGCCGGCAATGTAATTGGTGGCGGTGATTGGGCAGACGATAGATTAATTCCAGATATTTTAAGATCCTTTGAAAAGAATGAGCCCGTTGTAATTCGCAATCCAAAAGCCACACGCCCTTGGCAACACGTTCTGGAGCCATTATCAGGCTATCTTATTCTGGCACAAAATCTTTATGAAGACCAAAAAGAATATGCAGAGAATTGGAATTTTGGCCCAAATGAACAAGATGTAAAACCGGTAGATTGGATTTTAGATCAAATGATTTCAAAATGGCCAAATTCCAGTTGGGAGTTTGATCAAAATTCTAATCCACATGAGGCAGATTTTTTGAAGCTGGATATTGCAAAGGCCGAATCTAAACTTGGCTGGCAGCCAGTATGGGGATTAAGCCATACATTAGAAAAGATTATTGGATGGCATAGGGCCTGGCTTGATAAAAAAGATATGCAGACTTCATGTCTAGCAGAAATTAAAGAATATACGAGAGGCATGAATAAATGAAAACCACTGAAGAATTAAGATTAGAAATTGCAGGCCTTGTGCAAGAATTTGCAGATCTAAAATATACAAAAAAAACATTTAAACCAGGTAGAAGTGTTGTGCCGCCATCTGGCAAAGTAATGGGCGCAACTGAATTACAGTATATGGTTGATGCATCGTTAGATGGATGGCTAACGACTGGGCGATTTAATAGAAAATTTGAAAAAGATCTTTCAGAATTTATCGGTATCGAGCATTTAATTACCGTTAATTCTGGCTCATCTGCTAATTTAGTTGCGTTCGCTACCCTAACATCGTCAAAATTAGGTGATAGAGCTATTAAAAAAGGTGATGAAGTGATTGGTGTCGCTGCAGGGTTCCCTACCACGGTAAATCCAATTATTCAGTTTGGCGCTATTCCGGTATTTGTTGATGTTGATTTAAAAACACATAATGTTAATGCTGGCTTGATTGAAGCAGCAATATCGCCAAAAACTAAAGCCATTATGCTTGCCCATACTTTAGGTAATCCATATAACTTAGAAAAAGTTAAAGCACTATGTGATAAATACAACCTTTGGCTAGTTGAGGATTGTTGTGATGCCTTAGGCGCAAAATACAATGACCGGCATGTAGGTACGTTTGGTGATATTGCCACCTGTAGTTTTTACCCAGCACACCATATTACAATGGGTGAGGGGGGCGCTGTATTTACCAATAACTCTGAATTGATAATGATTGCTGAGTCTTTTAGAGACTGGGGAAGGGATTGCTATTGTGATCCAGGCTGCGATAATACTTGTAAAAAACGTTTTAATCAGCAGTTAGGTGATTTGCCACATGGGTATGATCATAAGTATACTTATTCACACCTTGGTTACAATCTAAAAATTACCGATATGCAGGCTGCTTGTGGCTTAGCGCAATTAAAACAATTACCGAAATTTATTAGAAAGCGTAACGAAAATTTTGTCTATCTTAAAAATAAATTGGGCGGATTAACTGAGTTTATTGACCTACCAAAATCTACTGAAAATTCAAACCCCTCATGGTTTGGTTTTCCTATTACTTTAAAGAAAGGTATTGATAGGGTTGAGTTCACTCAATATTTAGACAGTCATAAAATTGGTACAAGATTACTATTTGCAGGAAACTTGACTAAACAGCCTTATTTTCAAGATGTTAAATATAGGATTGTGGGTGATTTAACCAATACTAATATTACTATGAATAAGACCTTGTGGCTGGGTATTTACCCAGGACTTGGGGAAGAGCAGTTGGATTATATAGCTGTAAAAATTAAATATTTTTTTTCTAATAAGCTTCAATAGTGTCATTGCCAACTATATTGCTAACAGGTGCAACTGGATTCTTAGGAAGTCACCTACTTAAGACATTGTTAAATAAAGGTCACAAGGTTGTAATTTTTAAAAGAACAACATCAGATATTTATCGAATACAGGATAATTTTAATAAAATTATTTCTTATAACGTAGATACTCAATCTTTAGATTTGGCATTCAAAGAGCAAAAAATTGATGTAGTTATTCACACCGCAGGTCAATATGGAAGAGACGGCTGTGGCATCGTAAGGATAATTGAATCAAATGTAATATTTGGCGTGAACTTATTGGCCGCATGTAAAAAATATAACACAAAGGTATTTATTAACACCGATACATTGTTGCAGCCAAATGCAAGTAACTACTCCCTTTCAAAGAAACATTTTACAGACTGGCTAAAGTGTAGCTCAAATAATATTCAAATAATTAATTTAAAATTAGAACATATTTATGGAGTGGGGGATGACAATAAAAAATTTGTTGCCTGGATCTTATCCCAATTAACAAAAAATGTTTCGAAAATAAAGTTGACGACAGGAATTCAACAGCGTGATTTTATTTATGTAAGCGATGTGGTTTCAGCGTACCTGAAGGTGCTAGATAAAAGAAAATCCTTATCTAATTTTAGTGAGTTTGAGGTTGGTACCGGAAAGCCTATCTTAGTGCGTGAATTTGTTGAAAAAATACTGCTTCATTTTCAAAAAATTAAGTGTAATCCAAAAACAAAGTTATTGTTTGGTGCTGTACCATATCGAGAGAATGAAGCAATGGTTGTGTGCGCTAATACTGCCAATTTAAGAAATATTGGCTGGAATCCCAGCGTGAGTGTTGATGAAGGTCTTAGTAAAATTATAAAGGAGTTACCATGAAATATTTAATAACTGGTGGGTGTGGTTTTTTAGGTTCAAATATTGCTAGTGAGATATTAAAGCAATTAGATGAACTTGTGGTGTTTGACAATCTATATAGACTTGGAAGTTATCAAAATCTTGAGTGGTTGAAAGTCCAAGGTGAGTTTGAATTTATACATGGAGATATTCGGAACGTAAATGATGTGGAAAAAGTGATAAAGATCCATAAGCCCGATGTAATATATCATCTTGCTGGCCAAGTAGCAATGACTACATCAATAGAAGACCCAAGAATGGACATGGAGGTAAATGTTACAGGAAGCTTTAATTTGCTTAATGCAGTTAAACTATACAGTCCTGAATCTATAGTTATATATTCATCTACAAATAAGGTGTATGGAGATTTGGAGCAGTTTTCTTATAAAGAAAACGACACAAGGTATGTGTGTGTAGAAAAACCAGATGGTTTTGATGAGAATGTAAATCTTGATTTTCATTCTCCTTATGGAGTTTCAAAAGGGAGTGCTGACCAGTATATGTTAGACTTTGCAAGAATATATGATCTTAAAACTATTGTATTTAGGCATTCTTCCATGTTCGGTGGAAGGCAGTTTGCAACTTACGATCAAGGGTGGATAGGCTGGTTTTGTAAACAGGCGATAAATATAAAAAATGGCGTACAGAAAGACCTTTTTACAATATCAGGAAGTGGAAAACAGGTGAGGGATATAGCGCATGCTGAAGACATTGTAGCTCTATATTTAAGGGCACCTGAAATGATAGGAACTATTAAAGGTCAGGCTTTTAATGTTGGTGGTGGCATGAAAAACTCTTTATCCTTGCTAGAATTGTTCAGCTTTTTAGAAACCAGATTAGATATTCAAATGGACTTTAAAAAACTTCCGGTAAGAGAGTCAGACCAGAGAATTTTTGTGGCAGATTTGTCAAAAGTTAGAAAAAAGATTGGATGGGCTCCTATTATTTCAAAGGAAGATGGTCTCGATAGAATGATAAGATGGAGTAAGGGGCTATGATAGATATCTTAATACCTACTTATAATAGATCAAATGATCTCGTAAAAAATATAAAACATATAGATAGACTAATACTAAATGAAGGGTTTAATGATAAATTTAGAGTTTTTGTGTCAAATAACGCGTCAAGTGATGATACTTCTTTGCTGTTGGAGGGTGTTAAGAGTGTCATCACAATTGAACTCATAATATATGAGCAAAAAACTAATATTGGACTAGAAAAAAATGCACTTTTTTTACTTGAAAAGTCTACCTCTGAGTTTTTAATGTATATTGGAGATGATGATTATTTGCCAGATGGGTATTTAACGTATGTAGTTTCAAAGATTAAAAGTGATGCTAACGCTACTCTAATAATACCGGGCATAACGGCTAATTATGGCAATGGGTACAGAGTTACAGCCAGAGAGGAAAATTTTTTAGAAGTGCGCTATATGAAGGGCTATAGAGCAATTTACAAAACTTCTTATTTAGGCCATCAATTGAGTGGAGTGGCTCAAAAAAGATCATTATTGCTAAAAAAATACAATAAAAATAAAGCTTTACAAAATATTTATTTATTTATTTATTTTTCTGCGTTTAATGCTAGTAGAGGAAATGTTTACTACGCGCCAAGATATAAAATGCTGGTAACTGAATATAATTCTAGAGAGTGGACGTATGATGACTCTGGCTTATTAATGGAGATTTTTAAGAATTATAAGATTTTATTTCCGCATTCGCTGATGAGAAGATTTTGGTTGTATTATTATATAATGTATAAACAACCGTTTAGAATTATGCATGACAAGAGTGTCAAAAATACTATAAAGTCTTTTCGACATTTAATTGAACAAAATGATCTTGAGGCGAGTTTTAAATATTTATTACCCTTTATATACCCGTATGTTGCTTTGATTGGAGTGATTAGGATTGTGAAAAGAAGATTTAACTAAATTACATAAGAATCACAAACCAAACTTATTTATTATAGGTGCTGCAAAATCTGGAACAACATATTTACACAAGATGTTGTCAAAACATAAAGACATATGTATGTCAGTCGAAAAGGAACCTACTTTTTTTTTGAAAAAAGATCTGAAATGCGGCTTAAGGCAATATTTAACACTTTTTTCTTTGTGCAAAGATGAGAGTTATTGTGGCGAGTCTTCTCCACTGTATTCAGAAACAACTTCATTTCCAAATACTCCAGAAAATATTTATAATTTTAATTCAAAATCTAAAATAATATACATTGTTAGGGAGCCTTTCTCAAGGTTTTCGTCCGTTTACAAGCAAACTATGAGTAGCGGTCATTGGTATAAAAAAAAATATTATCCTGTGCTAATGTCAAAATTTTTTAATAAAGCTGTTTTTCATTATCCTGCTTATATAGAGGCGACAAAGTATTGGACGCACATTCAAAATTATAGAAAATTTTTCCCAGACTCCCAAATTAAAGTTCTTATGTTTGATGACATGGTGAACAATCACAAGAATACAATGAGGGATATTTGTGTTTTTTTAAATATTAGTTATGACAATGCGATTAGTGATAAGAATGTGGATAAAAATGAAGGGCTTGTAAAGATAATGTATTCACCAAAAATGTTTAAGATTTTCTCCCTAATTCCAAGTGCAATTAGAGCGAAGGTTCCATTAGATCTAAAAAGGAGAGTTGTTAAATTCTTTAGACCATCTTCAATTTATGAAGCTGAATTAACCGAAGAAGAGAAGGAGAAGGTTCGGTTAATTCTAAAGCAAGAGGTAGAGGGTCTTTATTCGTATTTAGGGTTAGAAGAGGATGTTTGGAATTTTATAAAGTGATGGCAGTATGAGTAATATTAATAATAGCGCTAAATGGGTATCTACCTATTCTTTCATAGTGATGATGACTGGAATACTACAAATATTAATCTTTTCTAAATTTTTAACACCAGAAGATTTTGGATTGATTGCTATTTTTTCTAGTATTTATTTAATAGCAAAAACATTTATTAGTACAGGGTTCTCAGATTCAATAATTTCCAAAGACAATATTGAGTATTTGCAGTTATGTACACTTTATTGGATAAATATTTTTGTCGGGATTTCTGTATCTGCTATGCTGTATTTATTATCCCCTGTTATTTCTCAAATATTTTCAAACGACCTGCTGGAAAATATTATGAAAGTACTATCTTTGGTCATTTTTATTTCATCATTTTCAACTCAGTTTGAGGCATTAATAAGAAAGAGTTTGCAGTTTAAATTACTAGCTAAAATACAGATTACATCCGTAATAATTGGTTTTTTTTTATCAATTATTTTAATATTTAATGGTTTTCAAATTTGGGCTATGATTATAGGATTTTCTTTTACTAAAATCATGGACGCAGTAATTTTATTTGTTTATTTTTGGAAGAATGATCTTTTAATAGAATTTAAATATAACTTTAATCAGGTTAGAGATTTTTTAAATTTTGGCATGTATAGAATTGTTGCATCTCTTATAAATCAGTTTAATGCTCAGTCCGATCAAATTATAATTGGAATGCTTTTGGGGCCAAAAGTATTAGGGTATTATTTTATTGCCTATCAGCTTGTTGTTCAGCCCTTATCAAGAATTAATCCAATATTATCACAACTTGCATTCCCTGTATTTTCAAAAAATAAGCACAATAAAGATATTTTAAAAAGAGGATATATTAAGGGTTTAAGGGTTCTTTCCGCTATTAACACGCCGCTATTAATTGGAATTTTTATTGTTTCACCAGATTTAGTGCCAGTTATTCTTGGCCCAGGCTGGGAGCAAAGTATTATTTTGGTACAAATACTATCTATTTTTATTTTGTTACGATCTTTTGGAAATATGAGTGTGAGCTTGTTGTTGGCAAAGGAGAAATATAAATGGCCGTTTTATTGGAATTTTTCTGTATTTTTAATAAAGCCACTTACTATATTTTTTGTGATTACAGTCACAGGGTCAATTGTGGCAGCTGCTATATCTTTAGTGGCTCTGGAACTTGTTTTTTTGACTTTAAATTATGCACTTTATGTGCGAACATTACTTGGAAAAATTCTTAAAGATTTATCAAAAGCAGTTATTGCGCCTATTTCTATTTCAATTTGCATGGCATTATTGATATATTTTGGCAAGTATATTTTCAATATAGATAGCAAAATACTTGGACTGCTGATTTCTGTATCAGTTGGAGTATTTTTTTATTTAGTGGTTCTTTACGTTTATCAGAAGAAAGTTTTTAATGAGATATATGTGATATTCAGGAGCTAATTTTCTTTTCTAGCTTGTTGTTGCATTGATAATATTAATAGGATTTTGGAGTTATAAAATTTGAATTTAAAAAATCTAAAAGAAGATATTTTTCTTATCTTGGGGTGGAGGCGTTTACACCATCTGTAAATATATTTGAATATTTTGATGTTACTTATTACTATGAGATTGGGCACTATAATGCTATTTCTAATTTAGTATCACCTATCCAGTTAAACACCAGTCATACCTCACTATTAAGATATTTTAATTATTTAATATTTATCTATTATAGGTATCCAGGAGAATTTTCTAGTGAAAGAAAAATGCTTAAGAATTTTTTAATGATATTGATGGACGAAGGCGGGAGTAGGCATCATGTATATATCGATAATGCATTGTATTTGAGGAATTATTTTTCAACTTATGGATTGAAAAGGTGGTGGATTGGTGCGCTACCTCATCTGAGGTTAATATGCTTACTTTGATTAAAATCAAAATTTCAAATAACAATCTAAATGAAAGAAAATACATATTGGATATAATTTTTAATGAGTTTTTAGGGTTGGAATATTTTCTAGAAGCTGGCTCGAAAAATTATGAAATAGAGTTGCCAAATAAAAAAGTATTCATAATAAAAGATACATTTTTCAATAAATATCCAAAAGATTTAGAATACCTGCATATAGACAATATCCCGACCAATATAGAAGAGTTAGATATATTTGCAGCAAGTTTTTTTATGCTCACACGCTGGGAAGAGTATGTAAATAAAAATAGAGATAGCCATGATAGATTTCCAGCGTATGAAAGTTTGGCTTTTAAACAAGGGTTTTTAAATAGACCTGTGGTTAATGAGTATGTGGAAGAGTTGAAGAAAGCACTCCTTGTTTTAGATGGTAGTTTAGTTTTCAAAAAATATGAATACAAATTTCTACTTACTCATGATGTTGATGCCCCACTTAAATACAATGGATTGAAAAATGGATTGATAGAAATTGCAGGAGATATTTTAAAAAGAAAAAGCATAAAAAATGTTTTTTCTAGTATATTAAGGCAATATAGAGTTCATACTGGCATTCAAAAAGATCCTTATGATACGTTTGATTACCTTATGGATATAAGTGAAAAAATTGGGTTAAAGTCATACTTTTTCTTTATGGGAAAGGGCGTCACTAAGTTTGATAATCAGTATGATAGTAGCGATGAGTTTGTAAAAAATCTAGTAGCAAAGATTAAAGAAAGGGGGCATTATATAGGAATGCATCCAACTTACAACGCCTACAATAATCAAGAGCAATTTTTCAAAGAAAAACAAGAGCTTGAAAAAAATCTTGATTCAAGCCTTGCATTTGGAAGAGAACATTATTTGCGATTTGAAGTGCCAACAACTTGGCAAATATGGGAAGATAATGGAATGATCTGGGATAGCACTCTTAGTTACGCTGATCAAGAGGGTTTTCGGTGTGGGGTTTGTTATGAGTATAGTGTATTTAATATATTGACAAGAAAAAAGCTAAAGCTCAAAGAAAAGCCACTGATAGTGATGGAGGGTAGTTTTACAACTTATCAGCCAAATATTAAACCAGAAGAGATGGAAGAGAAGATAAAGCTACTTATAGAGCAAGTTAAGAAATACAATGGGGAGTTTGTATTTCTTTGGCATAACAGTAGCTTTAACACGCCATTATGGGAAAAATATCAAAATATATATGGAAGAATTTTAAGTAAATAAAAAATTCACAATGATAGAATTAAGGGGTAGGATTTTGGACTATTGAAATATTAAATAGAAGGGGTATAAAAATATGTATTCGGCTGATTTAACTCAAACTGTAGAGATGATTATATTTTTTACAAGGATCTTATAGAATGAGAATACTTATTCTTTCCGATCATATAGATCTTCAGAAAAATAGAAACTCTATTCTTAATGTATATTACGAGCTCAAGAGAAGTGACGATGAGGTTTTATTCCTATCTACTGGGTACAACATTTTAAGATTTATTTTCTCAAAAATTCCAATTAAAATTTTCGTTGATTATTATAAAAATAGACATTCTGTTTTAAAATTATTATTCCCATTGCAAATTTTATACAAGGTGGGGCTTCGCAAATATTTCGAGAAATATTGGATTTTGGAATTTGTGCGTAAAATACATAAATACAGTCCAGAGATTATTTTAGCTGAGGCTGGGACCCCATCTTTAATTTTAATGTATTTAATGCAGGGTGCTCATCAATATAAATATATATATAGAATAAATGATCCTATCGGAATTTTTAGGCGCAATGATTTACTGGTGTCAGCACATGAGTATATTTTGAATAATAAAGAAAGTGTATCTTTAAAAATATCGGTCCCACATAGCTCTGTATCAGAGGTTTATGATGAAATTCTAATGCCGGGCCTTAATATAGACTTTTTAAAAAATAATGCGAAAGGTGTGAGTATTGAAAATAAAATAGTTTATATAGGAAAATTTCCTCTGCCCTCTAAATTTATTAAAGAAGTTCATAGTAGATTTCCGGATTATTTGTTTTTTTATACAGGGTCAACGACCAAGTTCCATAAAAAATCTGTACCACTTGGCATTCTGCCATACGCTGAACTATTTAAACATTTAAGAGGAGCAGGCTTTTTTGTAATGTACTTTCCGGATTCTGAAAATTACCAAGCTTTTTTAAGTTCAAATAAAATGATTATATATAGCTATTTGAACAGACCTATTTTGTCAAATATTAACAATCAAGAACTTAAAAAAAATGGAATATTTCATTTGAGCGATAAGGACTTTATATACACTAAACACAACAAAAATTACTTATCTTGGAGTGACCATGTTAAATTATTATTCCAAATTTAAACTCCTATCTCCATACTTAATTATTTCCTTGATATCTATATTGCTAGTATTTGATAAAGATCTAGCTGAAAAAATATCAGTTTTATTGATTTTTGTAATATCTACAATATTTTTAAAAAATTTTTATTTTATTTTATTGTATTTGTTGCTAATAGTTTCAGTTTCTATAGTGGTTTTAAATACACATAATGTTGTTGATTATAATTTTTATGTTTTTATTTCTACTTTTTATATTCCAGTATCTTTTTTAATATTTTTAGATTTATTTTCCAAATTAGAGTCCAAAGATATAAATTTTATTTTATTAGATAAGGCTTTTGTTTTGTTAATATTACTGGTATTTTTAATACTGTTACTTTTAAGTGATCCATTTAATTCTACCTTTAGATTTACAGCGTATTTTCCCAGTGTGCTAAACTTTACAGGTTTTGCAGTAATTAGTTATATATTTTCAATAATGGTGTTTCATAATTACGGCATCTTTAAGGTTGTATTATGGGTATCTTATGTTGTTATTGGAATAGCCAGTATATCAAAAGCTATCTTATTAACTGCGCTTGTTTCGCTATTAGTATTTCTTAAGAATTCTAATAAAATATTTTTTATTTTTTATTTTTTATTTTTTATTTTATTGGTTTTGTACGGTGTTGATTTTGAGTCCAATTCTAACTTGAATCGAATTTCAAGATATTTAAATGTTTTTGATGATTTTGATATTTATGGAATCGGCTTGCAGGCTTTCCCTTCAATTTCTAATAAATTAAATATAGATTTTTTCAATTCATATGAAAGTTATTTTATTCAAGTTATTTTATTTAGCCCGATTTTTTTTTCTATTATAATTTTATATTATATCGGCAATTCAAAATTAAGATTTGGTCCAAAATATTTATTTTTATTATCACCACTTTTCTCTGGATCTTTATCTACTCCTTATACTATGTTAACTTTAATATTAATTTTAATGATTATAAAAAATAGGGCATTGCCAAATACTTTAAAAAACACCTCTTACTAAATAGTATGAAAATTAATCTAATTTACAATCTGAAAAAAATTTTCAATAAGCTTGAAGTTTTTCAACTTAGAAAGTTTTCTATCGAGCCCAACATGTTCTTATTAAACGTAAATAATAAAAAAATTAACACTATTTTATTTTATTTTCCTAGCTATGAAATGATGCACTTTGGAGATCATCTTTTTTTTGAACCTTTGGCTAGGCACCTAAAGTTACAAGGTTACAAGGTTTATATTATGCCTATAAATGCTATGGAGTTATATTTTCAGGATCTTGGTTATGAAATTTGGAGTTATGCAGATTTTAAAAATACTGATTTAATTATCACAAGAGTTGAATTTATAAAAATATTAAAACAAATAAAAAGTCAAACGTTATTTATAGATACGGCCTCGCCAAAGGTAAATTCTCCTTTATGTAATGATATGATTGAAAAAGTTTCAAAGTTCTTAAATTTACAGCGCGTAGATTACGACCCTATTCCGCTCTATCTTAATGTTGCTAATGATGGTGATTTTCCTTTCTTAAAGAAAGATGATAATTATATTATTTTTAATAATTATATTGACTCTGGAAGTATTAGAAGTGGTTCTACTCATCAAAACTCTATAATTGATTTTGTTAGAAATTTAAAAGACAGAACAGGATTTAAGGTTGTTCATACTGGTTCAAATAATGATAAAAACTGTGATTCACGCGTGTATGATTTTGTTGATATTGACATTAGGGGAAAGACTTCAATAAAAGACCTGTTTACACTTTGTTCACTGAATAATGTAATATATAACGTGTCATTTGATGGATTTCAGATGCATTTATTTTTCATTCAAAATAAAAAATCTTTTGTATTGTTTAGGGGTAGGTTAATCAAGAAAAACGAAGAGTATATTAAGAAATATGTCAACCCTCCGTTTCTCCATGATAACCCTAGGAGTTTAATTGAATACATTGAATAATTTTTTACAATGAAACGAGTTTTTGATTTATTTGCCAGTGTAATATTATTGTCATCGCTGGTGATTATAGTGCTATTCATCGCTATTGCAATTCGACGAACATCCAAAGGGCCGGCACTTTATTGGTCTGATAGGATTGGTAAAAATAATGAAATTTTTAAGATGCCAAAGTTTCGTTCAATGCTGATAGATACACCCACTATAGCAACTCACCTCTTAGATAATCCGGATGTTTATTTATCTCCCATTGGTGGTTTTTTGCGACGTTCTAGCTTAGATGAACTCCCACAATTATTTTCAGTATTAAAAGGTGATATGAGCTTTGTAGGGCCACGTCCTGCATTATTCAACCAAGATGATTTAATTGCCCTGCGTACTGAAAAAAGCGTTGATAAATTATTGCCTGGTATCACTGGCTGGGCACAAGTTAATGGAAGAGACGAGCTGTCAATTCCTGATAAAGTAGCATTAGATGTAGAGTATTTAAACCGTCAATCATTTTGGTTTGATATGAAGATCTTATGGATGACCTTCTTAAAGGTTATAAAGCGGGATGGCGTGAGTCATTAATAAAGATGATGACCGTGTTAGATTGAGTTATTAGCTTTTCTGTAGTCAATTAATAATCAACCAGTTACTATCATTCCAACTTTGAAGATATCTCATCGCACTAGTTTCTGATTTCCAGCCACCTCTGAGCATAATTTTCTCTAAGGGAATATTTTTGGTTAATAGATCAAGTGCAGCGCCAACTCTAAATGAGTGACCTGATAGCTCTCCAATTTGATTCAGACCAGCTTGCTTTTGAAGATTTTTTAAAATATGGTTAATTGATGCAGGCGTAAGTGATGGGTTAGTAGATAGGTTCCGTTTGAAGCTTCTAAGGATGTAGCCACTATCTTGATCAATTGTTAGTGACCATTTTGAAATCATCCCAGATAATTCTCCAGATATTGGAATTATTTTCCCTTGGCTATATTGATCAGTTTTAGAATGTCGAAGTAAGAGTGCATGCTTATGGTTGCCAAGATGTTGCAGATCTTCAAATTTAAATTGACAAATTTCAGAGCGTCGACGCATGGTTTCGTAGCCGAGCTGTAAAAGTAGTTTGTTTCTGAGGCCGACAATATCGTCAGAACAAATATCTTTGAGTTTGGTTAGAATGTCATAAGTTAGTGGTGTCGCTTGTTTTTGAGGTTTACCAAATTTTCTTCTAAGTTTTTTGATGGTTAGAATGACCACAGGTTCTTTTGTGGGGTTGGTACTTTTAGTGAGATTGAATATACTAGTAAGACTGGCTACTCGTCTTTGAATGGTTGCAACAGTTAGACTTTCACCCATCTGCAGAATGTAGTCTGCAAATTTATCTTCATGAATATTAAAAGGGTCGTAGTTATATTCCTGACACCAGTTGGAATAATGCATATAATCTGATCTATAAGATCTAATTGTATTGGGAGCGTATGCACCTTCAAATTTTGTTAAGATACTATCAATCATGGTATTATCTCCTGTAGTTAATGAAACCATATATGTGATGTATTATACATCACTTTTAATGTATAAATGATATCAATTCATCAAATTAAAGCAGCCCGGTCTATGTTAAGCTGGAGTGCTGCCGAACTAGCTAAAGCCAGCGGAGTTGGACCAGCTACTATTCGACGCTATGAAATGCAAACTGGTATTCCATCGTCTAATACGTCGACTTTATTGGCTATCCAAACAACATTGGAAGATGCCGGCATTGAATTCACTGGCAATCCTTTGGTTAATCCTGGCGTAATTCTTAATTTAAAACACGATATTTGAATGGTCTTTACGAGCCCATTACAACAGCCTTTGTTTTCTCAATCAGGGGGTATCTATATTGAATGATCTAGTTAAATCTCTTGCTCCTTTTCTGTCTAACCCTAAGCTTCTGCCTGGAGAATCTGAATCAGAATTTCAGGCAAGTTTGGAAGGTTTGCTCTCTGAATTGGAAAATCCATCACCCCTTAATGTCGCGCTGGTGACTCAACTAAATGAATGCCTTTGGTGGATTAAGCGGCATACAGTGGACAAAGAGCTCCTTCTACATGAATCTATGGCTAGGATATTGTCCAAGGCCGATAGCTATATTGAGTTTTATGATAATCAAAAGATATCTAGTGCTCTTGAGAGTTTTCTTGCTGGTAACGCCAGTAAGAGCGACAAGAAATTTATTGATGACTTGCTAGGAAAGGCCAAGTTGACAGTGTCAGACCTTCGAGCGCGTGGCTTTAAAGATGCAGCCAAGCACCTTAAGATGGCGGATGAATTGATTCATCGCCAGTATCAAACAATGCGACACCTTCAGAGGAGTATCGACTCTGT
>Ga0255775_1001498_pt1 | contig 21609 bp, 19 predicted proteins | sample 011ome_26_FD_179973 | JGI IMG/M metagenome (GOLD analysis project Ga0255775, IMG submission 179973) | Coastal salt marsh microbial communities from the Groves Creek Marsh, Skidaway Island, Georgia - 011511BT metaG (version 2) | ecosystem: Environmental > Aquatic > Marine > Intertidal zone > Salt...
CCTGATAATAGCCAAATTCTGGGTGGTACAACGCTAATTGCATAAACCTTGAAAAGGAAATAGGGCCTTCTAACTTTATTTCTGAGTGAATTATCTGTTTTAATTTATCAGAGGATTTTTTTTCTTCCTCTGAGAGTGTTAAGTTTTTTTTCATTTGGGTAGATTATAATCACAATAAAACAAATAAAAAAATTATGGCTAATAATTTCAAAACAGCAATCATTACTGGAGGTGCAAGAAGAATTGGTGCGGCAATCTGTCGGCACCTCCATCAAAATAATATTAATTTATTAGTACACTATAATTCCTCTAAAGATGACGCCATAAAGTTAGAAGCAGAGTTAAGCGCTAAAAGAAAAAATTCCATCACTATTATTTCTGCCGATCTAATTAATCGTAATGAATGTGAGAAACTCATAAAAACGTGCAACGAGATTTATGGTCGAATTGATATTCTAATTAATAATGCATCTACATATTACCCTACAAAAATTGGCGATATAAGTGAAACTCATTGGGATGATTTATTGGGTGTCAACCTTAAGGCTGCCCTTTTTTTATCGCAATCTGCAGCTCCATTTCTTAAAAAAACCAAGGGTTCTATCATTAACATTACTGATGCAAATATCGATAACCCAAAAAAAGATTACTCTGTCTACTCTTTAGCAAAAGCCGGTTTAATCAATTTAACTAAATCGCTTGCTAAAGACTTAGCTCCTGATATCAGAGTAAATAGTATTGCACCAGGACCAATTATATGGCCAGATTCAAATCAAAGTTTTGATGAAGCATATAAAAAGACAGTGATCGATCAAACGCTGCTTAAAAGAACTGGAGAGCCTGATGATATTGCGAAAGCAATAGAATATATTTTAGCTGCAGAATATATTACTGGTCATAATTTAAAGGTTGACGGGGGAAGGTCGGTATGATTATTTCCGAAATCACAGCTGCTAGGCCAACAGGTAACTTTATAAAACTTCAAAAAAAATTAATTAGCCAAACGGGAAAAGCTATTGATTACTTCAACATGATTGAAGATGGTGACAGGGTTATGGTTTGTGTAAGTGGTGGGAAAGACTCTTTTACCCTTTTATCTATATTAATAACGCTGCAGAAAAGAGCCCCAATAAATTTTGAAATCATAGCTATGAATCTTGACCAACGGCAGCCTGGTTTTCCGGAGCAAACGTTACCAAATTTTTTTAAAAAATATCAAATCCCCTTTCACATAGTCACAGAGGATACCTATTCAATCGTTAAAGATAAAATTCCAATCGGAAAAACAACGTGCCCTCTATGTTCCAGGTTGCGTCGTGGGATAATTTATAAGACAGCGAAAGATTTGAAAATCACTAAAATTGCGCTTGGTCATCACAAAAACGATATTGTGGAAACTTTTTTTATGAATATGTTTCATGGCTCTAAATTAAAGGCAATGCCACCCAAACTTTTATCTGATGATAAACAAAATATTGTTATAAGGCCGCTTGCTTTTTGTGAAGAAAAAGATATTCAAAAATTCTCAAATGCGATGAATTTCCCTATTATTCCATGTAATTTATGTGGCTCTCAAGAGAATTTAGAGCGTCAAAACATAAAAAAAATGTTAAATGATTGGGAAAGAAAAAATCCGGGCCGTATTTCAAATATTTTTAAATCTCTCACCAATGCAGAACCTTCACACCTTGCGGATAATAATCTTTTTAATTTCAAAGACTTAAAAACAGATAATTCTTCTGAGCTAGATGCTGTTCTAAAAAAAATTATCGCAATAGAAAAAATTTAATATTTTTTTATTACTTGAATAGTTTTCTCTTTGTCCTTATCATGCGTTATTTTTATAGCTAAAAATTCATGACAACTCTTCTTATCGTTGAATCGCCATCAAAAGCAAAAACTATTGGTAAGTACTTAGGCAAAGATTTTGAGGTACTTGCATCATACGGGCACGTCAGGGACCTTCTTCCAAAAACAGGGGCAATAGATACTAATAGCTTTGAAATGACTTATGCACCAATTGAAAGAAATAAAAAATATGTTGATGAGATTTTCAAGGCCGTAAAAAAAGCAGATGCCATTTACCTAGCCACTGATCCTGATAGAGAAGGTGAAGCAATATCCTGGCATCTTTCCGAAATGCTTAAGGAAAAAAAATTAGTTGGGTCTAAGCCAGTAAAACGTGTAATTTTTGAAGAGATTACCAAGTCAGCTATCACTGAGGCAATCAAAAATCCTCGAGATTTATCAATGAATTTAGTCAATGCTCAGCAGGCCAGAAGGGCATTAGATTATCTAGTGGGTTTTAATTTATCTCCGTTGTTATGGAAAAAAATAAGGCGTGGTTTATCCGCGGGTCGTGTCCAGAGTCCTGCACTCAGGCTCATCATTGAAAGAGAAAATGAGATAGAGAAATTTATTCAAAAAGAATATTGGAGCATCCACCTGGACGCGTTGAAGGAAAAAGCAGGTTTTTCCTCAAAACTTTTTACACTTAATAACGAAAAAGTGGAGCAATTTACTGTTACCTCTCAAACGCAACAAGAAAAAATAGTTGGTGAATTATTGCTAAAAAGCTCTGGGAAGGCAACTGTCTCAAGGGTAGAAAAAAAACAAAGGATAAGAAAACCGTCTGCACCTTTCACGACCTCAACAATGCAACAAGAAGCTGTTAGAAAATTAGGTTTTACAACAAATCGAACCATGCGTGTTGCGCAACAATTATATGAGGGAATTGAAACAAAGGAGGGGGCAATTGGGCTTATTAGTTATATGCGAACAGACTCCATGAACTTATCCAACGAATCTATTGCGCAAATTCGATCATATCTCAAGAATCATTATGACTCTGAATATTTACCTTTAAAAGCTATCGGATACAAAACAAAAGCAAAGAATGCTCAGGAGGCTCACGAAGCTATTCGCCCCACCAATGTCGAAAATTCACCAGAAAAACTGAAAGCTTATTTGTCTGATGAGCAATTTAGACTTTATGACATGATTTGGAAGCGAACGTTATCGTGCCAAATGTCAGCAGCAATTTTTGATGCCGTCAGCGTAGACATCCAAATAGGAAAAGGTGAGACAATTTTTAGAGCGTCAGGACAAACGCTAAAATTTGCTGGGTTCATGTCTGTCTATCTGGAAAGTGAAGATGATCCAAAAAACAATGATGACGAAGATAATAAGCTCCCTGCCCTTGAGGTTGGAGATATTTTAACGGTCAAGAGAATTTATGGAGATCAACATTTCACAGAACCGCCACCAAGATATACTGAGGCAAGTTTAGTTAAAATCTTGGAAGAATATGGTATTGGTCGACCATCTACCTATGCAAGTATTATCTCAACCTTACAAGATAGAGAATATGCGCTGCTTGAGAAAAAACGATTCACGCCATCCGATGTTGGAAAGGTCGTTAACAAATTCCTAACACAACATTTTGACCACTATGTTGATTATGATTTCACGGCAAGCCTAGAGGAGCAACTTGATAATATCGCAAGATCCGAAGCGAATTGGACTGAAGTGCTAAAGAATTTTTGGGTTGATTTTGATAAACAAATTAAAGAAAAAGAAAATATCGATCGCTCTGAAATTACTCAAGAGGCCATTAATGAAAACTGTCCAAAGTGTGAAAAGCCATTATTTATAAAGCTTGGTCGTAGAGGTAATTTCATTGCATGTTCTGGATATCCAGAATGTGACTTTACAAGGAATGTGAACGGTGAGTTACCCCAGGAGCCGAAAGTAATATTTATTGATCATGAGACCAAACAGAATGTATTGCTCATGATGGGTCCTTATGGTCCTTATCTGCAAATTGGGGAGTTAAATAAAGAGGAAAAGAAAAAGCCCAAAAGAGTCAGTATCCCCCCCGAGATTCCAATGGCAGATGTTAATGAGGAAATTGCAAAGAAACTTTTATCTCTACCCCTTGACTTGGGATTACACCCAGACACAAATAAAAAGATAGTTGCCAATATCGGTCGTTTTGGGCCCTACGTAAATCACGATGGTAAATTTAAATCTATACCAAAATCTGAAAATATCTTTGAACTGACTCATGCTAGAGCTGTGGAATTAATAAATGAGGCAATTGCAAAAAATGCGCCACTAAAAGTGCTTGGTGAAGATGAAGAAAAAAATCTGTCGGTGGAGATATTTAACGGGAGATATGGTCCATATGTTCAAAGGGGATCAACAAAAGCTCCAATTGCAAAAAATATAGATACTGATGAAATCACATTAGAATTAGCATTAGAAATGATCAAAAATAAAGAAAGTAAGACAAAAACTGGAAAGAAAAAATCGCCGAAAAGTAAAAAGGCAGCCTAGCTACCTTCTAGACATTTGACTCTGTCGAATATAGTTTTTTTCCATCCACTTTTTAACCCTTTTTGCATCAGCAAAACGGGTGAGTTTACCGTAAGAATTTAAAAAAATCATAATTACCGGCTCATTATTAACTATAGCCTGCATAATCAGACATCGTCCTGATTCCCTTATAAATCCTGTTTTAGATAAGCCTATATCCCATATACCTTTTCTAACTAATCGATTTGTATTTACAAAACCAATTTTGTAATTTCTCTTGCCATAATTGATTTCACCTTGTGGCTCAGTTGTCATCTTTCTTATCAAAGGATATTGATAGGCGGCTTGGGCCATTTTTACTAAATCAATGGCTGTAGAGGTATTCCCTTTATGAAGCCCAGTGGGATCTCTAAAATTAGTAGAAAACATTCCAAGCTTTTTTGCTTTAACGTTCATTGCATCAACCAAACCTTGTCTACCCGTTGGATAAGAGCGACTTAAAGCTGAAGCGGCACGATTATCAGAAGCCATCAAAGCAAACTCAAGTAATTCATATCTAGTCAACTTTGAGCCAATCGGTATTCGAGAACCTGTGCGCTTGATGCGATCAATATCTGCTTTTGTAACTTTAATTTCTTGGTCTAAATTCACACCTGAATCAAGAATTACCATGGCAGTCATGAGCTTAGTTAATGATGCGATGGAACTTATAGAACCAGCACTTTTTTCATAAATTACCTCGCCTGTTTTCTGATTTACCACAATCGCTTTAGCGGAACGGACATCAGGCAGGTTGCTATTTTTTGCGTAAGAAAGTGAATTAAATAAAAATACAAAAGAAATTATCAATAAAATTGTAGAGAAGTGTTTATTGATCAATGCTAATCCTTATTCATTTGTTCAGTATGATCATATACAATTGGGATTAAATTGTCATTAAAAAGTAAAGGTATTTCAATGAATTATGAAGAAAACTTACTGTTTACAAAAGAACATGTGTGGATGAAAAAATTACATGGTAATTTTTTTCAATTAGGAATTACTAATTTTGCTCAGGATCTTTTGGGGGATATTGTATTTGTTGAGATACATTTAAATAAAGAGGTTGCAGGTGGTGAGAGCCTTGGCTCAATTGAGTCAGTAAAAACAGCATCTGAAATAATCTGTCCAAATTTATGCAAGGTTCAGTCGGTTAATCAGGAAATTCTCAAGACTCCTGAATTGATAAATGATGCGCCCTATGAAACTTGGATATGTGAGGTGGAGTTCATTACGGAAATAAAGTCTGAAAATTTTCTTACCCATAAAATGTATCAAGAGTCTATAAAGTAATTAATTCAGACTCATCTATAGCATTGAGACGAAAGCCACAATCACGATAAAATTTGAAGCGGTCACGTGCCAGATTTTTATCTTCCTCTTCAGATGAAACAAGTTCGTATAATTTTAAATAACGACTAAAATCATTAGTTAATTTTAAAGAACAGTTTACCAAAACATCGTCCATCTTGTCGGTCTGGAAAGTAGTTAAAAAAACCCTGTCAAATTCTGAAAAATTTTCTTCAGAATTAACTATGAAAGAATCCTTGCTTGCCCATAAATCATTGCTTAAATTTGATGAAAATTTATCATCTTCACAGAAAATTAAAATAGAGTGTCTTCTCTTGAAAAGTGATCGTGTTAGTCTTAATGTAAGGGATCTTTTGTCCTGTACATTCAAAATGAACTGAATATTCGTCAAGAATTATTTTTTTGCTTGATCAATTAAAAATTGACTAAGTAAAGGAACAGGTCTTCCAGTACCACCTTTCTCTTTTCCAGATACCCATGCAGTACCTGCAATATCCAAATGAGCCCAACTATATTTCTTTGCAAAACGAGATAGGAAGCAGGCTGCAGTTATACTTCCGGCGGCACGACCACCAATGTTGGCCATATCTGCAAAATTACTATTTAATTGAGATTGATATTCATCCCATAAAGGCATTGGCCATGCCTCGTCAAGCGCCCTAACACCAGCATCCTTTAATTCACCAGATAACTCATGATCATTACTAAATAAACCGGTGGCATGATGTCCCAAGGCAATTACACAGGCACCTGTAAGGGTTGCGACATCAATGACGGCCTCTGGTTTATATCTTTCGGCATATGTTAGAGCGTCACATAGTATTAATCGACCTTCAGCATCTGTATTTAGTATCTCTATTGTTTGACCTGACATACTTTTGACAATATCTCCAGGCTTGACAGCATTTCCATCAGGTAAATTTTCACAAGAGGGAATCAGAAAAATAATATTTAATGGTAAGTTAAGTTCACCAATTGTTTTCATTGTTCCAAGAACGGTGGCAGCACCACACATATCATATTTCATTTCATCCATATCAGGCGAAGGTTTAATAGATATGCCCCCTGCATCAAATGTAATCCCCTTGCCAACAAGAATGATAGGTTTTTTATTTTTTGGGCCCCTTAAGCTTTCAACAACAATGAACTTTGGCGCCTCCCTGCTTCCTTTTGCTACGGACAAAAATGAACCCATTTTTAATTTTTCAATCTGCTTTTGATCATAAACTTTTGCTTTCATGCCAAAAGTATTAGCAATCTTTTTAGCTGTTGATGCTAGGTAAGATGGAGTACAAATGTTGGGTGGTAAATTTCCAAGGTCCTTAGTTAAATTAGCACCCTCAGCAATAGCAACTCCATGCTTAATCCCCAAAGCAAGGTCTTTATGAAATTCTCCATTAAAAAAAATCGTATTAATAAAAGTTTTTGCTGCCCTTTTTTTATCAGACTTTTGGCTATTAATTACATAAAGGGAATCAATAATTGCTCGACTAAAATATTCACCAATTTGATGGGGGCTTTTGGTTTTACATAACAATTGATCAAAACAAATTGAATGGCTTTTTATATTTAACTGCTTAATTAAGTCACTGACAGACTTAAATGACTTAAACATTTGTTTGTTTGAAATTGAATCAAGATCACCTAAATTAACTAAAATGATTCTCGCAAAAAATTGATTTCCAGTAATGCAGCTAACCTTGCCTACTTCATTTGGTAAATCACCTAATGCTAAAAATTTTCTCACAAGGACTAATGTATCTTTATCGAAGAGCTCAGGTCTAATTATTTCGTTGTGTTGATTTAAAGCAATTGTTGAAACATCAGTTTTTTTCGAACCGATTTGTCCTTTTTTAATATCAAATTTCATTTAATGTCCCTATTTATTTGTTACTATAATCATCAAAATGTTATACAAATCAACCCTGATAAAAGAATTATTCTATACTTCGATATCCACGATTTTAGTGCTATCAGGTGTTGTCGTTGCTCAAAGAGCAGTCTACATCTTTCGTTTGGCGTCTAAAGGTATTATACCAAACGATACGATTGAAACTGTTTTAGTTTTCAATCTTTTGAAGCACATGCCTCTGCTATTAAGTCTTACTATTTTTATAACTATCCTAATGACTTTAAGTCGTTGGTATCGAGATAGTGAAATGATTACATGGCTTACATCAGGCTTAAGCATAAAAAAATTATTTTTACCTATTCTTAATTTTTGTTTACCAGTCGTCATACTAATCGGGGTTCTTTCTTTGTATGTGAGTCCGTGGGCAATTCAAAAAGCTGAAGAGTATAAGAGCGGATTAAAAACCAGGGATGAAATCTCTGCATTGACTCCAGGCTCGTTCAAGGAATCGAAATCTGATAATCGTGTTTTTTATATTGAAGGGTTAGATGAAATCGGAAAATCAGTGAAAAACATTTTTGTTCAGTCTGTTGAAAAAAATAAAATCGGGGTAGTTGTCTCCAATGAAGGTGAAAGAATTGAAGAGAAAAGTGGTGAAGAATATATTGTTCTTAAACAAGGTAAACGCTATGAATCTATTAAGGAAACCAACGAATTTTCTACCACTACCTTTGATGAATATGGATTATTAATTGAGAAAGAAACCCCGAATCTTTTAAGTATTAGCTCTTTGGATAACTATGAGGCGCTACCAACAATTGATCTAATTAAAATTGCTTTCTCAAGGCAAGATTTAAGAAATAAATATGTTGCTGAAATTATGTTTAGAGCTTCTCAACCTGTGTCTGCAATCATATTATTATTTATTGCTATTTTATTAAGTTATGTGAATCCCAGAGCGGGTCGCTCAATGAATATTATAACTGCGCTATTAATATTTATTATTTACCACAACTTGATGGGGGTTTTTCAAAGCTTAGTTGGAACTGGTAAAATTTCACTTTGGTTTGGATTCTGGCCTCTCCACCTTTTTTTTATTATTACAGTCTCCTTTTTAGTGAAACGGCGTTTAAATAACTTGCCACTTGTACCCTCTTTCTCTTTTATTAAAAAATGATTGATAAATATCTAAATAAAGAATTTTTAATTAACATCAGCATGATCTTGTTGGGGCTTATTGCCCTATTTGCATTCTTTGATTTTATGCAAGAAATAAATGACCTTGGAAAAGGCAGCTATGGATTATTTCAAGCCTTAATATATATCGCGCTCACAATACCCGGAAGAATTTATGAAATTATTCCCCTCGCTGTTCTTTTGGGATCAATGTTAGCTGTAGGCCAATTATCAAATTCATCGGAACTAACTATAATTCGTTCCTCAGGGTATTCCATCAAAAAAATTGCAAAAACACTTATATTGGTTGGCGTTTTTTTTGCATTACTGAGCATTTTCATTGGTGAATTTATCACTCCAACTAGCGAAAAAGCCGCACAGCAACTAAAAATCAATTCTAAAGCGTCAGTTGTGTCTCAAGAGTTTCGCTCAGGTTTTTGGATCAAGGATGGCGATAACTTTGTCAATATTGAGAATGTTTTACCTGATGCGTCACTTGAGGGAATCAACATTTATGAATTTGACACGAACTTTAATTTAAGAACAATTTCAAAAGCAAAAAAAGGACAATTTGTTGATGGACTATGGAAGCTCGAGGCTATTACTCAAAAAATAATTAAAGAAAAAACAATTGAAACTGTTACGATAGAGAAAGGAAGCTGGAAATCCTTAATGCGTCCTGAAATGATCAATGCACTTATTATCTCTCCAGAAAAAATGTCTACGATTAATCTATTAAAATTTATTAATTACTTGAAAAAAAATAACCAAAAGTCTACAAAATATGAAGTCGCTCTATGGGAAAAAATCATCCATCCTATAATGCCTATTATTATGATTATTTTTGCAGTTCCGTTTGGTTTTTTTCAAGAACGGTCAGGTGGTAAATTTTTCAAAATGTTCATTGGTATTATTGCTGGTATTGCCTATCAAATATTTAACACAATGATCAGGCATCTAAGTTTACTCTATGATTGGCAGCCTTTTTTAAGTGCACTTATACCCACCACAATTTTCTTTTTAATTGGTATTTATATGATTATGCGCTTTGAACATAGATAATTTTTGAACCTAGAATTTTGTCATGAAATGGTCTGTCTCTAAATATGATAGGTATATAACCAATTGCAAAGAAAAATAATCCAGCTGATGCCAAAAGGTATCTCAACACAAAAAAATGAATATTTTTAGTCCCTACTAAAAGCTGTAACCTCCAAGCTTTCATGCCTATTGTTTGCCCGCCTCGAACCCAAGAAAAAATATAATAAAAGCCTGATATGATCCAATAACTTAATTGGTATAAGATTGTTTTATATTCATAATTATCCTCAATGACAAAAAGTAAAAGGGGAGAAATTGTCAACCAAATGCCCAACTGAATGATAATGTCATAGAAAAAAGACATTAGATATTTAAAAGGAGTTGGTTGCATTAAAAGATTAAGAGAAGATATGCAAAGTATAAGCTTCCTGAAAGCAAGACATGCCAAACTTTTAAAGCACCAAAATGAATTATCGTTCTGATCCAGATAACCGATAAGATGGTAATGATAAATAAAAGAGAAATCTCATTTTTTGGCTCCCAAGGCGTAAGAATTATGCCTAAAGCAGGCAGCAGAGTTCCCTGAAAAACCATCGCCCCAGTTATATTACCAAATGCTAGAGTATCTTTTTTTCTTCTAATCCATAATATGCTGTTTACTTTCTCAGGTAATTCAGTGGCTATGGGTACGACCATAATTGACAACACAAGAACTGAAATACCAACGTATGAGGCCACAATCTCAATTTGACCTACAAACCCTTTCGCACCAATTATCAGCAAAGCTAGCCCAATAAATAGTTGTAATAAAATAGTGCAAGAATTGACAGGCAAGCCAATCCGATTAAGCAACATTGGATGCTCTGCATCGGTGCCATGACCAGCTTCTACAAGTTTTTTTGATGCTCGAATTGTTCTGTATAAATAAAAAATGTAAATACCCACCATCATGATACCAATTAAATTTCTAACGAAGATATTTGAATGTGGGATATAAAGAGCAATACCTGCAAAAATAAAAGCTACAAGAAAAAAATCTAAATCACGCTTGATGCCAGTTTGCTCAACGACAAAATGGCCTTTGAATCCTCTTTTAAATAATGAAAAAAGTCCAATCAAACCCAATGCAATTGTTCCTAACATGAGTGGTGCTCCTAAAATTGAACCTACCCCAATATCATGGCTAGTTTCAATTGATCCAGAAGGAAAAAGTAATGCAATAATTGGCACCGAAGTCTCTGGAAGAGCAGTGCCAACGGCTGCAAAAATAGAGCCTGTAACACCCTCTGATATTTTTAATTTTTGCCCAAAATGCTCCAAGGCATTTGTAAAAACTTCTGCGGCTATCAAAATGATGAGCAACATAATGCATAAATTTAGAAAAACCATTAGACTTCCTAGATGAATATTGAAAAATTATAAGCTATTTTAATGAAATCACCATTGCCCCTTACACTTGATAAAACAGGATTTGTTAAAAATACTAGACATCTAAAGTCTCCAAATTTTAGCCTCAGACAACCTAATGTTCAAATTGAATTAATTGTTATTCATGCAATTAGTATGCCGCCTGATCAATTTGGTGGTAGTGATATTGAAAAGCTATTTACAAACAAACTTAACTTTAATGATCACCCATTCTATAAAACAATAGAGAATCTTAAAGTCTCAGCACATTTTTTAATTAAGAGAACTGGGGAATTAATTCAGTTTGTGAGTTGTCTCAACAAAGCCTGGCATGCGGGTGCATCTCATTGGAGAGAAAAAACGGATTGTAATGAATTTTCTATTGGAATTGAGCTAGAAGGATCAGACAAAACTGACTTTACTGAGTTACAATATGAGCACTTAAATGAATTAATAAAGCTCCTATGCCAACATTATCCCATCAAAGATATTTTAGGGCATAGTGATATTGCTCCAGATAGAAAAACTGATCCAGGCCCAAACTTTAATTGGAATAAGATAAAAAAAAATCTATGAAAAAATTACATGTAATCTGTCTAATTCTGATCGCTTTTCTAGTAAGCTGTGGTGATAAAGAGCCTGTAACAGAAAAACCCAAAAGAAAGATTTTCGTCTCCACAACAGAATCGAAAATGATGGTGTTTGAAGATAGAGAATCAGCGCAAGGAACTATTGAGGGGCTCATAGACCCAACAGTCGCCGCTGAAATCTCAGGAAAAGTTATTAAGTTACATGCTCGCTCAGGATCTTCAGTTTCAAAGGGTGACTTGCTGGCAGAAATTGATAACCGGGATTACCTTTACCAGAAAAATTTAGCTGAAGCTGAAATTCGTAAACTAAACGTCAGGCTAAAAAATCAAGAAAAAGTCTATGAAAGAAATAAGAAACTGGTTGATAAGAACTTTATTTCGCCTAATGCATTAGATAATATTCTTACTGATAAATCAGAAACCGAAGAGGAATTAGAGATAGCAAAATCCAGACTTGATATTGCCAACTCTAATCTCTCAAAAACTAAAATTTATTCACCCATTACAGGTAAGGTTGAAAAACAAATTGCCTCTATTGGCGATTATCTTAAAATTGGAGATGGCGTTTTTCAAATTATTAGTAATAAAAAAGTGCGGGTGCATATACCATTCCCTGAAACACTGGCACAAAAAATTAAACCTGGCCTACCAATCCTCCTTACAAGCCCCGTGTCAGACCAACCTTATGAATCAGTAATTTCTGAACTTAAACCCATGCTTAGCGAAGATAGCAGAACAATTGATGTGATCGCAGATATAGCTAACAGTCCAATCTGGCAGCCTGGGGCTACCGTAAAGGGAACCATCGTATTTACTTCAAAACAGAATGTTGCTGTTCCCGAACAGAGCATAGTCCAAAGACCGGCCGGAAATACTGTCTATGTAATAGAAAATAATATTGCCAAGGCTAGAGAAGTAACAACGGGTATATCTCAGGATGGTTTTGTTGAAATTCTAGCTGGTGTAGTTACGGGTGAGATTGTTGCGGTTGATGGAGCTTCTTTCTTGACAAATGATATTGAAATCAATATCAATAATAATTAAATGACCCTGCCAGAAATTTCCATCAGAAGACACGTACTAGCCTGGATGATATCAGGCATTTTTATTCTCTTTGGTATCATAAGCTTTCAAAAGATAGGGATTGACAGATTCCCGATGGTTGAATTTCCAATTCTTTCAATCACTACGACCTTAGAGGGTGCCAACCCTGAAATTATTGATGCAAGTATTACAAATATTATTGAGGCATCTGTTAACTCGACAACCGGCATTGAGTCAATTAAGTCACAATCCTCGCCCGGTGTTTCAGTCGTTACAATTACTTTTAGTCTTGATAAAGATATTGAGGTAGCTTTTAACGAAGTTCAGTCCAAAGTTGGTCAAACATTAAGGAGATTACCTGATGAAATAACCCCTCCAGTTGTCCGAAAAGTTGAGACTAATGCTAGTCCAATTATGTGGCTTGGATTCACCGGTGATCGGACAATACAGCAACTAAACGTCTACGCAAATAATATTTTAAAGAAACAATTGGAAACAATTGATGGCGTTGGTGAAGTGAGACTCGGTGGGCGTCGAGATCGAACCATCAGGATTAATCTTTTACCGGACCAATTAGCTGCACTAAATATTACAGCAAATGATTTAATTGATGCTTTTAAGAAAGAGCATATTCAATTGCCTGGGGGCTTTCTTGTTAAAGATCAATCTGAAAAGATGTTTAAACTAGATCTTGAGTTCCACAAAGTCAGTGACATAGAAGAATTAATTGTTGCTTATCGCAATGGGGGACCAATTAGATTAAAAAATATTGCAGAAATTGAAGATGGCTTAGAGGATTATCGTGAAACAGCAAGATTTAATGGTAATCCAAGTGTAGGACTTGGAATTATAAAAGTTGCTAACGCAAATACTGTAGCCATTATCAATAAAGTCAAAGAAAAATTGGAAAATAATATTAAACCCAACCTCCCACCTGGGATGGGAGTCTATATCTCTACTGACGATTCTGTATTTATTAAGTCAATGGTAAAAACACTACAAAACCATATTTTAGAGGGTACATTATTAGCAGCTCTCATTGTTCTACTTTTTCTTAAGTCCATTCGATCAACTTTTATTATTGCAGTTGCTATACCAATTTCTCTCCTTGGTGCTATCGCAATCATGTATTTCTTTGGCTACACGTTCAACAGCATGACTTTATTAGCACTTATTCTTTTGATAGGGGTGGTTGTCGATGACGCAATAGTGGTCCTTGAAAATATTTTTAGACACCATGAAAAATATGACACAAATCCATTTGATGCAGCAATCAATGGGAGTAAGGAAGTTGTTTTTGCCGTTCTTGCTTCAACTCTTGCCCTCGTGTGTATTTTTGCACCTGTAATTTATATGGATGGGATAATAGGTCGTTTTTTTGAATCCTTTGCTGTCGTAGTAACTTCTGGAGTATTAGTTTCCATGCTCGTATCACTTACTCTAACACCGATGTTATGTTCAAAATTTTTAGTCAAAAATAACTATAGGGTAGGTTGGGAACAAAAAAAAATTACCCAAAACCCTTTAGCAACTAAAATTGAAAAAATTTTTAATTCGATGGAAAAAAATTATTTAGCTCTACTAAAAAAAGCATTGAATAATCGATGGAAAGTTTTATTTCTAAGCTTCTTGATTGTTTTGTCTAGTGGTTATTTTTTTGCCAATGTAAAGAAAGAATTTGTTCCAGAGGTTGATGAGAGTCGTTTCACGGTCCGATTTAAAACCCCACTGGGTTCAAACATCGATTACACCTATAACAAATTATTAGAAATTGAAAAAATAATTCAAACTGAACAAGAAAATATTGCCAGCGTCTTTTCATCTATTGGGTTAGGCAGCCAAGGGCAGGTTAATAAAGGCTATATTAGTATACGATTGATTGATAAAGAAAAAAGAAATGTTTCGCAGCAGGAAATTATGAAGAGACTAAAAGAAAGATTTGAACAGCTCACTGGGGTGCAAGCCTTTCCAGCCGGAGTCTCAATTGCCCGAGGTCAACGTTCAGAAAAATTAAGATTTTCGGTTATCGGGCCAGGTATTGAACAGGTTGCGGGCTACAGTGAACAACTTAAAGCAGAGTTATCTAAAAATGATGGGTTAGGAAAAATTGATCTGGACTTGGAGCTTAACCTACCTCAACTTATTTTGGATATTGATCGTGAGAAGGCTTCAAGTTTAGGAATCTCTTCGCTGGATATTGGTAATGCAGTTTCTGTATTAAGTAATGGGCTTGATATTGCAAAATTTAACGACGAACCTGGTGACGGACAGCGATATGAAATTCGCCTTAAAGCTAAAGATGGTGAATTTAAGAGCGCGAATGATTTAAAAAAAATATATCTAAGAAGCAAAACTGGAGAGCTTGTAAGATTAGATAATATTGCATCCTTTAAACAAGCTCTTGGGCCTGCCGTAATTGGGCGTGATAGTCTGCAATATGCTGCTAATTTTTACTCTAACCCCTCCATCCCCCTGGGTGATGCTATTGAGTTTGTCAATAAATCTGCAGAAAAAATTCTACCAAGTGACTACAGCATCCAACTCGATGGGCAAGCAAAAGAATTTGCTAAGACATTAAACAACATTTTATTTGTCTTCTCCTTAGCAACCATTTTATTGTATATGGTTCTTTCAAGTCTATTTAACTCTTTTTTTCAACCCATTATCGTTATGCTGGCCCAACCATTAGCCATCATTGGGGGAATAATTTTATTATGGCTCACTGGCAATACTTTAAATATTTACTCAATGATTGGTATGGTTTTGTTAATTGGTCTGGTTGCAAAAAACTCAATACTTTTAGTTGACTACACAAATCAATTGCGGCAAAAGGGCTTAAAAATTGACCAAGCTCTCACAGAGGCATGTCCGGTAAGACTTAGGCCCGTCTTGATGACTTCATTAACATTAATTTTGGCACTCATGCCAGCAGCACTTGGGGTTGGGCCTGGATCTGAGGAAAATGGGCCAATGGCGGTCGCAATTATAGGGGGAATGATCTCATCTACCCTGCTGACATTAATTGTTATCCCTGCCGCGTATTCACTATCCATGGGATTCTTAGATAGAAAGAAAGCTTTAAGTTAATTTATTAACTATCAATGATCCAATCAAATCTCCCTCAACATTTACCGTTGTCCTGAAGGTATCGAGCAATCGATCCATAGGCAGGAGAATTGCCAGGGCTTCGAGGGGCAGACCTAAAACTTGAAGCACCATTGCCATGGTGACCATGCCTGCACTTGGTATGCCAGGAGCTCCAATGGATGCCACCATTGCAACGAAAAAGAGAATCATCTGCTGTGAAACAGTCAAATCTAGACCAACTAGATTTGCAATAAATAGAGCAGCTGCAGCTTCATAGAGTGCTGTTCCATCCATATTAATGGTAGCACCCAGTGGCAATACAAAATTAGATACTGTTTTTTTAACTTTAAAGTCTTTGTTTGCAACATTCAATGTCATTGCCAATGTCGCTGAGCTAGAGCTTGTCGCAAAGGCTGTTATGAGCGCAGGGCGGCCTTTTGTCCATAATTCTTTAAGATTAATTCGGGTAAAAAAGTAATTTATTAAAGGCAAGATAATTAGCCCATGTATTAAGATGATACCAATTACGGTGCCAATAAAAATTCCCATTTTGTTAAATAACTCGAGAGATTGGCTTTCAACAAGTTTTAAAAGCAGTGCAAAAATACCAATAGGCGCCACAATCATAATCCACTCAACAATCTTAAGCATAACCTCGTAAAAACTCTCAAACAGCTCTCTACCCATAGCCATTTTTTTACTAGCGCCATTAAAGGCTATGCCAATAAAAATAGCAAAGATAATAATTGGAAGGATATTTCCTGAGGCTAGGGACGCAAAGGGGTTAACGAATAAGCTCAATATAAATTGAGTAAAAAAATCTCCAAAGGACATAGTTTGCGAGACAATATCATTTTCTAGCTCCCAAAGATCGAGGTTTATACCGACACCAGGTTTTACAAAATTCATAACGAAAAGTGCCAAGATAACCGCTATAGCCATAGTTAAGAAGTAATAAGATAGGGTTAATTTCCATATACGATCTGCTTTTTTTGCATTACCTAAATTAGAGATACCAACAACGATTGAGAAAAAAACTAATGGCACTAAAATCATTTTTAATGCCTTAATAAAAAGTTGCCCAAGTAATTCAATCAATGCCATGAATGGCCCATAGAAACTTGAGTCAGGAAAATTTTTAATTAAGATCCCAAGCAAAAGTCCTAAAAGGGCAGCAAAAAGAATATTTCGGTTGGTATTTTTCATTAGTTAAATGCGCTCCATAATTGCACCAAAAAAACCATCAGTGCCATGCTGATGAGGAAAGAGTTTTAGGTAATTAGATTTTTTAGTATCAACTTTAATATTCTCTAAAATTTCAAAATAAGGAATCGCCTTAAAGTCACTCCTTTTTTGCAGAAAACTCTCAACAATTTCCTCATTTTCATCATTAAGAATACTACAGGTTGCATACAATAAGTAGCCGCCTTTTTTACATAAGTTTGATGCGGCATCAAGAATTTTTTTTTGTTTTTTAACTATCTCATGTAGATCAGATTCGCCATAGCGCCATTTCAAATCTGGATTTCTTCTTAACGTGCCAAACCCTGTACATGGCGCATCCACAAACACTCGGTCAAATTTTCCATAAAGACGTTTTATTTTAATATCATTCTCGTTGTTGATTCGTTGTGGAAAAATATTCGATGCTCCTGATTTTTTCAATCTTCTCTTTAAATTTTCTAATCTCTTATCAGATATATCAAACGCATATAGTCTTCCTGTATTTTTCATTAAATCAGCTAATGCCAATGTTTTTCCTCCTGCCCCAGCACAAAAATCAGCAACCATTTGACCTCGTTTAACATTTAGAAGGAGTGATAGAATTTGACTGCCTTCATCTTGGACTTCAATAGTACCGTCAAGAAATAAATGATGTTTATTTACTTGCGTACCTCTTGGAAGAACAATGCCAATTGGTGATAAATTAGTTTTTTTAATTTTTTCTTGGATCATCGGGAACGACTCCTTGAGATCAAAAACTATATCGTCAATCTTTGTTTTTTTTAAACCATTAACTCTTAAATTTAAATCGGCTGGCTTTAACAAGCTTTTTGCAAGTTCAATGAGAAATGATTCTTCATAAGAAATAGATAATTTTATCCAAAGCCAATTCGGTACACTTAATTTTATAGGCCAACTCTCACAAACATAATTGCTACTTTTTTTAATTTTTAACCATGATAGGGTCTCATCATCTAAAAAATGCGTGAGACTATTAATACTTTTTCCCTGGACGTATAGCAAAAAGATGAGGATTTTATTTTTTAAATTGTTATCACCGCAGATATTTTCTAAGTAGCTTTTGTGGCGAATGACTCCGTAATAAATTTCTGCAATAAGGGATCTGTCTCGATGGCCAAGTTTATAATTTTTTTTAAAATAAGCACTTAAAAAAAGATCTGCCGGACCAGTATTTTTTTCGAAATCAAGGAGGATTTTTATTAAAGAATCAAGAATGAAATTATTCATAATTAAAATAGGTTTGTTTCTTTTATCTCTAAGTCAAGCATCAAACCTAACTTTGTGGTTACCTTAATTTTTACAGGAATTCGGTAGGGACTTTTTGAAATCCATACATAATGTTTGGTTTTTTCGTCCTCATTAACCATTCCCTCAAAAATTTCAGAATCGATTAACTTATCTGCGATTGGCAAGGTTGTTTCTTTGATCAATTGGTATTGATAGGGGCGCATTTTTTTGCCCTCTACAACATTAAATCGATAATTTTTTTGATTTTTTTTTTCGAAATTAAATTGAAACATGAATGTTGCAAGATCTTGATAGTTTTTACCCAGGCTGTAGCGCTTGATCTCACCTTTGTATGTAACGTCAATCTTTTTAATGTCGTATAAAAAATTTGTTTGAATATTTTTATTGGGATTTTTTTTATTTTTATGCTCAAAATAAACAGGTTTAAATCCTTGTTTAGAAAAAAATCCATCACTTGAAATTTGCCGATCACCAAAAAGTTTTAATATGCCTACTGTTTCTGATTTTGCTATTAAAGAATATAAATTTTCCTTATGATTAAATTCAACTCTTATTGACCCCCCTTCTTGATCTAGTTGCTTGATTTCATATTCAATAAAAAAAGTATTCGGAAATTGTTTGCTTACAGCAACTTGTGGGGTTAAGAGGATTGAAATTAAACAAAGTTTAGTGATAATTAACTTGTGGATCACCGTTTTTCCTATAGGTTACCATGCCAAGCTCAACGCTGTCTTGATCCATTTCTTTTAATATCTTTATAACCTCATCTTTATCATCTGGTTTTACAATAATTATCATGCCAATACCACAATTAAATGTCTTAAACATTTCCTCGTGACTAAGATTTCCTGCGGATTGAAGCCATTGAAAGATTTTGGGTATCTGCCATGAAGATAAATTTATTTGAACAGCCAAATCTTTTGGAATTACTCTTGGAACATTTTCAGTAATGCCTCCACCGGTTATGTGTGCAAGAGCATTTACTTGAATGCTTTTTAAAAGATGGAGTATTGGTTTGACATAAATCTTGGTTGGCTCCAAAAGTAAATCAGCAAATTTGTTACCGTTCAAACTTTCATCTAAGTTTATTTTAGTTTCTTTGATTAAGTGTCTAATCAAGGAGTATCCATTTGAATGAGGTCCCGATGAAGGTAATCCAATTATTACGTCATCTTTTTTTACCTTTGATCCATCAATGATATTTTGTTTATCAACAATGCCTACACAAAATCCTGCAAGATCATATTCACCCTCGTTATACATACCGGGCATCTCTGCGGTCTCCCCGCCTACTAAAGCACAACCAGCAATTTGGCAACCGTCTGCAATACCTTTAATAACATCACTCGCCTGTCTGACGCTTAACTTGCCGCAGGCAAAATAATCTAAGAAAAATAAAGGTTCGGCGCCTTGCACTAGGATGTCATTTACACACATAGCCACTAAATCTTGCCCAATGGTTTCATGTCGATTTGTCTCAAATGCAAGTTTTAATTTTGTTCCAACACCATCCGTTCCGGAAACTATGACAGGGTTTTTATATTCTTGGGATATTTCAAACATTGATCCAAAACCACCTAAACCTGCAAGAACGCCATTCCGCATTGTCTTCTTCGCAAAAGGCTTAATCCTCTCAACCAACTCATCCCCAGCCAAAATATCAACTCCTGCATCTTTATATGAAATAGTTTTCTTTGAATCTAGCTTGTTTGCCAATTGAAGTATCCTCTGAAATTTATAAGACTTTACGTATAATTATGATTTTAACTGATTTTGCAACCTTAAGATATTTCATTTAGTGCCTTTTATGGAACAACTACTTCTTAATATTCATGTAGATAGAGATAAAACAATAGATAACTTCATCGTAGGAAAAAACGATGAGTGTATTGATGCCATTAAAAATTTTATAGGCTCTAATGACCATCTATTTATATTTATTTGGGGCAACAAAGGCAGTGGAAAAAGTCACCTTGCCTCTGCAGTAAAAAATCATGGGATAAAAGTGATAGAAGATATTGAAACTTTTACCGAAACTGAGCAGATTCATGTTTTTAACTTATACAATGATCAAAAAGAGAAAAAACAAAAACTATTAATCACTGGTGCTAATCCACCCAACTATATGGGATTAAGGAAAGACCTTGCAAGTAGGCTTAGTTGGGGTCTTGTATATGAAATAAAAAATTTAACAGATAATGAAAAAGTCTTAGCTATTGAAGCTTATGCTGCAGAAAAAAATATCAAGCTCTCTGGCCAAGTAATTAATTATTGTATGCAGCATTTAAGACGTGATCTACATAATCTTATAGCCACTCTTGACGCGCTCGATGATTGGTCATTAAAAAATAAACGTCCTATAACGGTGCCTTTACTTAAAGAGTTGTTAAATCTTGGCAAGTAATCAGCTGCAATCGGTGTGAGATGAAATCCATCTCAAAAGACATGCAGTATCATTCTTATTACATACCTCGAAAATCTCTTGTTCAGGATAGTCTTGCATTAATGGCTCCTTATTAAGTGGTCAAACGCACCTAAAGCTGCTTTTGATCCTTCTCCCATAGCAATAATAATTTGCTTGTATGGTGTGGTTGTAACATCTCCAGCGGCAAAAACGCCTGGAAGTGAAGTCTCCCCTTTTTGATTAATTTCAATTTCACCATAAGGGCTAAGGTTGAGCGTTCCCTTTAACCAATCTGTGTTTGGAATTAATCCAATTTGAATAAATATACCCTCTACGTTGATCTTTTTTTCATCCAGTGAATCTCTATCAACACAAATAAAACCTTGCACCTTGTCAGAGCCAAAAATAGACTTGGTCTCGGTATTCAAGATTACCTCAATATTTTTTAAGGAATTTAGTTTATCAATGAGGATCTGATCAGCTTTAAGAGACGGTGCAAACTCAACAAGTGTTACGTGCTTAACTATTCCTGCCAAATCTATTGCAGCCTCTACGCCGGAGTTTCCTCCCCCAATTACTGCAACATTTTTGCCTTTAAAGAGTGGCCCGTCACAATGCGGGCAATACGCCACACCTTTTCCACGGAATTCACTTTCACCAGGAATTCCTAATTCACGCCATCTTGCTCCGGTTGCAAGAATGACTGACTTACTCTCGAGCCTTGCACCGCTCTCGAGTTTTAATTCGTAGAATGGGCCTCCATTTTTAAATAGCTTATTTACCCTTTGTAAATTAATAATATCAACCTCATAATCCTTGACATGCTCTTCCAAGGCGGAAACTAACTT
>Ga0255775_1001503_pt1 | contig 21584 bp, 19 predicted proteins | sample 011ome_26_FD_179973 | JGI IMG/M metagenome (GOLD analysis project Ga0255775, IMG submission 179973) | Coastal salt marsh microbial communities from the Groves Creek Marsh, Skidaway Island, Georgia - 011511BT metaG (version 2) | ecosystem: Environmental > Aquatic > Marine > Intertidal zone > Salt...
CATGAATGCCCGACCGATAGCGCCAGTGGCCCCGATGATGGCTATATTTTTCACATCTGGGTTTGTCACAGTGAGTGCTCCAGTTGCCGGGCGAGGCTGTTGGCGCTCAGAAAGGCGCCTTCGACACGTCCGCTCAGACACCAGTCACCACAAGCTGCCAGGCCTTTTTCCCAGTCCAGCACGGCATCTCGTTCCAGCGCTTGTTCTACTCGGGAATAACGCCACCGGTGCAGTGATTCAACAGCAACTGCCGGCAGAGGTTCGCCTAATAACTGCTCCAGATCAGAGAGCATGGTCTGCTTGACCCAGTCCAGATCCCGCTCCAGATTTTCCCGAGCCCAACTGTTACTTGATTGAATAACCAGCGTAAATGGCTCAGTGCGGCCAGGCTTGGAAGAATTCACTATGATCCATTCAATGCTGGCATTTTTGGCCCTGGCTGCCTGGAAGGGCAGTTTCAATGCCTGTTCAAAACCCAGCATCAGGGTAAAGCAGGGAGCCATTTGTACATCCTGCAAGGTGTTCTCGGTGTCAGAGGCAGTGTCAGTAAATAGCACAGACAAGTGTTCATTCAGCAGCGCGATACTCTGGGTAACCGGTGCGGTACTGATGACCCAGTCAAAGGCCTGGGGCAATTCCCCATCAGGGGTATGCAGCTGCCACTGTCCATCAGGTAATGCACAGAGTTTAGTGATGCTTGTTTCCAGTTGAATATCGAGATCAGTGGCAAGTGCTTTTGCGAAGGAATTCATTCGTGGTACGGCTACATAGTGAGGTTCGAACCAGTCACGCCGGTAAGGCTTTTCACCAACTTCCAGTGTCAGTACCCGCGGTTGCCATTCGGCAATAATGCCCTGCTCGATAAATAGTGCAATGAATTGTTCGAAGGCTTTACTGCGAGCGGTAAAAAATTGCGCGCCATGGTCAAATTCATATTCACCGAGTCGACGGGTAGCCAGACGACCGCTGACGCCGCGGGATTTTTCAAACAGGGTAATTTCGGCTTTGTGTTTGAGCTGGTGTGCCAGTGTCAGGCCCGCCATTCCGGCGCCGATGATCGCAATTCTTTTCATAGCAGTGCAGCCGTACTGAGAAGACTGAGGATAACCACGCTGGTAATAATAACGCGGGATCTGAAATAGGCTGTGTTGAGTATTCCTGATCTAAGCAGGCCGGCATCCAGAACAAGAATAATGAGCAGGGGCGCAGACAAAAAAACCAGAAACATTTGTGTCGGTAGTAGCAGCCAGGCAAGCCAGAGCGCAAGCGCGAGAATATTGCTGGCTATAAATAACCCCTTTGCGGCCTTGCCAAGCGACAATTGCTGCCCCCAGTGAATACCGGTCAGAAAAACACTGATCACCAGACCATAGGTAGCCATAATTAATTCCACTTCACCGAGCACAGGCAGACTGTGGACGTTACCAGCCAGCAGCAGCGCCCCGGCAATAAATGGCAGGCATCCGGCATAGATAAGGGCATGGGGCAGAAAGCTGAGGTCAGGATTTTTAGAGTTCATGGGAAATTTTTCTGAACAAATTTAAATAGTGTTTATACTGATCCTTTTAGACAACAGATCACCGGTTTCCCTGGCCGGGCCAGAGGATTGTTTACACCTTATTACCATAATTGGCCGGTGTTTTTTTAAAGTATTGTAGGTAAAATTTCGATGCCGCAGCCTTTCGCCACACTAAGATCATAATAAGGCCGGGTTACTAGACTTGATAGCTGGCAAGGTTGCAAGGTTGCAAGGTTGCAGGTTGCAGGTTGCAGGTTGAAAGGTTAACAGGAAAAGGGGAGAGCCTGGTGAAGCAGTTTTTATCATTGTTGTTATATGTCTTATTTCTGAATGTACTGGTAGCGCCAGTAAGTGCCCAGACTGATGTGCCCCGACCCGACAGTAATGAGCCGGAAACAAGGCCTGCGCCACGCAATAGTGAAGGACGCGTAATTCTTGGCACTCTGCCGGGAGAGGAAATGGGGGCCTGGGATGGATTTGGCTCGCGCCCCATGATCATTGATTACGATATAGTCCCGCAAGGCTCCATTGTTGCCAATACTTCCTATGAGCAATTGATTAACGATCCAGCTCGCTTTGACAAGATCGATTTAACCGACGTGCCCTTCCAGCCCTGGGCCTGGTCTCTTTACCAGCAACGAACCCGTACCCGCTTTGAACCCTATACCCGTTGCAAGCCGTCAGCCGGGCCACGTGCTGTTACAACCGCTTATGGCACCCAGTTCGTGGAGTTTGACGCGATGCAGCGCATCTACATGTTTCCGGTGGGTGGACCGCGTCATTTCCGGGTTATCTTTATGGATGGCCGTGAACATCCGCAGGATCTCAAGCCCAGCTACCATGGACACTCTATTGGTCACTGGGAAGGCGATACCCTGGTTGTCGATACCGTTGGCTTCAATGAAAAAATGTGGATAGATGCAGAAGGCACTCCCCATACCGACAAATTACATATGATTGAGCGCTTTACCCGTGAAACCTACAACACACTGAAGTATGAAGTCACCATTGATGATCCCGGCGCTTATACCGAGACCTGGAATAGCGGCTTTGTAATGCCATGGCGTCCGGGTGAAGCCTTCGAGTTTGTCTGCCAGGATGCCAACATGGCATTTGAAATGATGGTAGGCACCGAATATGACAGCGTCGATCGCAGTCATCTCATCTTCCCCTGAGCCACTAAGCAGATGTTAATTATGAGCAGGTACATTAAACCAGGTAAAAAATTCTGCAGCGTGTTATTTGTGCTGTTCTATCTTATTGCCTCCTCCGGCCAGGCGCATCATGGCGCCGCTGTTAAATTTGATCCGCAACAGCCGCTCACACTTAATGGCCGTGTGACCAAAGTAGACTGGTCAAATCCCCATGCACATATTTTTATGGTCACAGAAGGTGAGACCGAAGACTGGTATGTAGAACTGGAAAGCCCGGTAGTACTTGAATGGAACGGCTGGTCAGAAACCACACTAAAGCCTGGTGACAGTATTCGTGTCGAAGGATTTCCGGCGCGTGATGGCAGCCCCCAGATCTGGGGAGAGCGTGTGGTTCACGATAGCGTTGAGGTGTTTTCCGGTGACGTCTCTGCCCTGAGTCTGGCGCGAGGTGAAGTTCAGGATCGCCCGCTACCGCGCTGGCAGGATGGCTTGCCGCGTCTGGGAGCGGCACCGGGAGAAGAAGGTTACTGGGTTCCCGATACTACTGTAATGATGGAAGAGGGCGTTAATGTGGCCATGACTTCCTATGGGCTACTTAACAATATTAATGATGCCGGGAAAGTGGCGCCTTTCAAGAACTGGGCACTGAAACTCTATGAGTTCCGCCAGCAAAATTTCCTGCGTTCAGATCCAACCTTTGTTGAATGTCGACCACCAGCCGGGCCACGAAAATTCCAGGCCCCTTTTGGTCTGCAATTACTGGAGGACAAGGATTGGCAGCGCATCTTCGTGGTTGCCGGTGGCGGTAATCAGGACTGGCATCTCATTTATACCGATGGACGCGGAATCAATACCGACTTTCCCGTGGATAACGACAATGTGCTGTATTACGGAAGGAATGTCGCGCAGTGGGAAGGCGATACGCTGGTGATAAATTCTGAAGGTTATAACGAAAAATTCTGGCTTACAGGCGGATTACCACACACCACCATGATGAAAGTCACCGAAAAGCTGACCCGGACTGACTTCAATACCCTGCACTATGAAGTCACCATTGATGACCCCGGGGCCTATACTCGTCCGTGGTCCATGAATTGGAATCTGATCTGGCGTGAAGGTGGTGATCCACCGGAATATTTTTGCCAGGATAATCGGCTTTAAAAAAGCGGATAAAGGATAAAGGATAAAGGAAAAAAGGCTGTAGGTCGGATAAGGCTGCAAGCCGTCATCCGACGTTGTTGATGAAGCTGATTGTGTATTTTGTGACCCTATGTCGGAAGGCGCTGCGCTTTTCCGACCTACTAATTTTTCCCGCTACTCCCCCTCGACTTGTACTAGCATTATTTTCACTAAAACATACAATTTCTCCAGAGAATTAAGTATGTTAGGTGTTTGTTTCTCTGACGCCGCTTATTTCGGTTCAGACATAGTCTAATTACATAATAATGGAGAATATTGATGAGTGATGATGCCTATAAAGCAGGCAGGGATATTGCTGTGAAAATGTGGGGCGAAGAAGTCGCTGCGGCCCGCGAGAGCAAGGCCAGTGCATTTAATCGCCCCTTTGAAGATCTGGTGACCAAGTATTGTTTTGGTGAGGTCTGGGCAGAAGAAACCCTGGATCCGAAAACCCGCAGCATGCTCACACTTGCCGTGCTGACGGCGCTGACAAAACCGAACCAGATAAAGGTTCATGTCAGGGGAGCCATTGCCAATGGTGTCAGTGTAGAAGAAATTCGCGCTGTACTTATTCATAGCGCTGTCTACTCCGGTGTGCCCAGTGGCGTAGAAGCCTTTAATGCCGCCAGGGAAGTGCTTGCTGATATGGGGCTTGATGAATAGAAGCGACTTCGCCATCACTGCGAGGTAATGATTCAATTATAAATAAACTATTTTCGAACATAAAAAAGCGGGGAAAATTTGGTGCAGGAATTAAAAAATATAAAGGTCGGATTTATCGGTATTGGCAATATGGGATGGCCCATGGCGATGAATATCCAGAAAGCAGGTTATGACCTGACGGTGTTTGATATGGACAGCGTGCGCAGTGAAAGTTTTGCTGTTGAGAACGATGCACACTGCGCCAGTAGTCTGGCTGATCTGTCTGACATGGATTTTGTTATTACCATGTTGCCTAATGGTCATGTAGTTCGTGAAGTGTTGCTGGAGACTGAAGAAGGCGCGTTTATCAATAATGTCAAAGCCGAATGTATTGTCATAGATATGAGCTCTGCGGAACCAACCGGAACCCAGGCACTGGGCGAGAAATTGGCGGCCCATAATGTCACCCTGATTGATGCCCCGGTATCCGGAGGCGTTCCCAGAGCCGAGCTTGGCACCTTGGCGATCATGATTGGTACCAACGATGCGCAGGCACTGGATAAAGCCAGACCGGTGATTAAATGTATGGGCACTCAACTTTTTGAGACCGGTGGTGTTGGTTCGGGTCATGCTACCAAGGCCTTGAACAATCTTATCGCGGCCACTTCTTTTGTAGCTACCTCGGAAGCGATGCTCACCGCCAAGCGTTTTGGATTGGATCTGGATACCTTTGTTGATGTGGTGAATGTATCAACAGGGCATACCTTTATGTCAGACAAGGTGATGAAGGATCATGTTATTGGTGAAAAATTTGCCACCGGATTCGCCATGGGACTGCTGGTCAAGGATGTGGGTATTGCCAATGAATTATGCGATGCAGTAAACATGCACGCGCCTTTATCCAAACTTGTTCTTGAGCGCTGGCAAGAGGCATTGCAAGCCAGGGAATTTAGTGTTGATAATTCAGAAGCATTCCAGGTATGGGATGAAATGAGTGATTAAAAGGGCTGACGCCCCGGGAAAACAAAGGGAGATGTTTCCTGAAAGTTAAGCGGAAGAACAAGGGATGGATAAGTTAAATTTACAAGTACGCCTTGGAATAATACTGCTGATATTTTTTGTTCTGGCTATTGTGCTGCAGATAGCCAGATCCAGTTACGTTGCCGACATTACTATTCGGGAAGAAGCTGAGTCAGTCGCCGTTCTGCTAAACCAGCTATTTGATATAACAGGCGCCGGTGAACAGCTTCCCGTGAATGAACCGGCAACAGATACAGACCTGTTACAGAGTCTTGTTCTGCTCGAAAACATCAGGCATCTGGATGTGCGCATCCAATCTGCTGATTCAGACTATCCTGAAGTCAATGAAGATCCCCGCAGTAGTATCAATGCACCGCCCTGGTATATCGCTCTGGTCTATCCGGACGATGCATTGGAGATCAGGGCCTTTGCCCAGAATAACGGCGATATCATCACTATTTACTCCGATCCTGGTGATCAAATTGAAGCGGTCTGGCTTGAAACCCGCGCACGTATTATCGCGACATTTCTGTATCTGGTTCTTCTTCTGGTTGCTCTGGTTTTCTTTACAGCACGCTGGATGAAACCTGTAGAAGTCATCAATGAGGTGTTGGAGAAAGTTGAAGCCGGAGATTTCAGTCGCCGTCTTTCCTTGTTCAGCTTGCCAGAGTTTCGCAGGATTGGTGATCACCTCAATCATTTAACAAGCCGGCTGGGTGCCAGTAAGTCTGAGAACGAACGCCTGGTGCGAAAATCAATCACGGTTCAGGAAGAAGAAAGACGACATTTGGCTCAGGAGCTCCATGACAGTCTGGGCCAGTCCATCAGCGCCATTAAAGCCATTGCAGTTTCCATCGAAGACAGGACCAGGATCACCGATCCACTGGTGGCTGAAAGCGTAAAATATATCGAACAGGTTGCGGATGCCGCATATAGCAGTGTACGTGATCTGATGGTGAGTCTGCGTCCAGCGATACTGGATGAATTGGGACTGACCCAGGCGCTGAACCAGATGGTCGATGACTGGAATTTGCATCACGAAGATACTTTCTGCCGCTTTCGCTTTGAAGGCAATTTTATGAATCTTGATGAAGAGCTGCAGATCAATATTTATCGCATCGTTCAGGAAGCCATGACCAATATATCCAAATATGCCAAAGCCGAAAATGTCAGTATTACCATTAGTGGGGAAGAAATTATTTCCCTGTTGATTGTCGATGACGGTAAAGGCTTCGACATGAAAACAATGACACGTAATATGGGGCTTACCGGGATCAGGGATCGGGTTACGCTATTGCGTGGCGAGCTTGAAATAACCAGTAGCCCCGGTAAAGGTGTTTCAATTCAAATAGAATTTCCCAGGGTTGATTACTTCAGGAGGAGGTTAGGTGACAGATAAAAAATTAAGGATAATATTGGTTGATGATCATGCAGTGGTAAGAACGGGTTACAGGATATTGCTCGAGAATGACCCGACACTGGAAGTCATAGCTGAACTGGAAAGCGGGGAAGAAGCCAATCAGCAGGCCAGGGAACTGAATCCGGACATAATGGTGATGGATCTATCCATGCCCGGCATGGGAGGTCTGGAAGCGATTCGTCGCATCAAGGCGAAAAATCCTGAAATCAATATTCTGGTATTTACCATGCATGACAATGTGTCATTTGTTGAGCATGCCATGGATGCCGGTGCCTCGGGTTATATCACCAAAAATAATGCCCCCAATGTGCTGATTCAGGCGGTACATAAGATTGCTTCTGGCGAAAAATATATAGAGCCCGCCTTGAAGGAAAAAATGAATGTGCAGCACAAGCTGGGTAAAGGCTCAGCCTTGTCCGGTCTGTCCCATCGTGAATTCCAGATTTTCTGTCTGTTCGCTGAAGGACTGAATGCTAATGATATTGCCTCCGATCTTTCCCTGAGTGTGAAAACCGTGGCCAATTACCAGACCCAGATCAAGGAAAAGCTGGGGGTAAGCAGTACCACGGAGCTGGTAAAACTGGCCATCAGTAATGGCATCATACAAATTTAATGTGCCAGTTATTTCGTTGTTGTAGAGCTCGCTTTAGTCGAATTCAGGTTATTTTTTAAGTACCTCTTTTTTCATTTTTTAAGGCAGCTTGCCCAAGGCTGTGCTGAGACATGAAAAACAGAAAATGATATGCTTCGTGCCAGATTTATTCCCTCATTTCTTTTTGTGATCAGGAGCATTAATGCGATTTTCCTGCCTTCCTTTTAACATGGTTGGTCCGAAAGCAGCGCCAGTGCTTTCTCTTATTTGCCTTGGCCTTTCCCCGTTCTTACCAGTAAGCGGTGTAATTGCCCAGGAATCTGCCAGGATTGCTGCCAGTAGTGCTAACAGCGCCGCCATAGAAGAAATTATCGTGGTAGGCACAACACCAGGTTCGGGACTGGGAGTGCCGGTTAATAAAATTCCCTTTGCCGTGCGGACTATCGGCAGCAGAGATCTGCAAAATGCCCAGAGTCTGGACCTGACCGATTTTCTCAATAATAAAACTCCTGGCGTTAACATCAATTCAGCGCAGAACAACCCACTGCAACCTGATCTGTTGTTTCGTGGCTTTACTGCATCACCCTTGCTGGGCTTACCGCAAGGCATAGCGGTCTACCAGAACAGTGCGCGCATCAATGAACCATTGGGCGATGCAGTGAACTGGGATCTGTTGCCGGAATCAGCAGTTAACAGCATTGATCTGATCAGTGGAGCAGATCCACTGTTTGGACTGAATACCCTGGGCGGTGCGCTGGTGCTTAATATGAAAGACGGATTTAACTTTTCCGGCACCCAGGGTGAGCTCTACACCGGCTCCTGGAACAGAACTGTTGGCAGTATTGAAAATGGGGGGAATGACGGGTCGCTGGGCTATTACGTCAATCTTTCACGTTTTGAAGAAGACGGCTGGCGGCCATTTTCTGCCTCGGAAAACATCAATTTTTATGGCGCGATTAACTGGCGCGACGAGGAATTATCCACCCTGGATCTGACTTACCAGCGCGGCGACAGTGATCTGCGGGGTAATGGGGCGACGCCTGTCGGTTTAATGGCCGTGCAAAGGGATGCTATTTTTACAGCGCCTGATATCACCAATAACCTGATGGATATGATTACGCTGGATAGTACCCATTTCCTGTCACCGGAAATACAATTTGTGGCTTCCGGATTCTGGCGTAAAAACCGTACGTCTTCTTTTAATGGGGATGCCTCTGAATACGGACTTTGTCAGTACGCCGGTGGCGAGCAGTCCCTGTTTGAAGATTTCGAAGAACTGGAAGAAAGTCTGCAAGCGGAACTGAGCCTTGATCTTGATGACATTTGCACAGGTGAAGAGAGTGCCATCAACAACCTGATGGACCTGAATGCACTGATTGCCCAACAGGCCTTGAATGCAGGACTGGATCCTGAGGATTTTGAACCGGAAGATATTAGCGGTGATTTATCGGGGACCGGCCTGCTCAGTGATGAAGCCATTAACAATATCAGTAAGCGTCGTCAGGAAATGCAGGGCTTTGACAGTAAGCTGATTTTTACCCGGGATATATTTGGGCGGCCAAGTCAGCTCTCCATGGGTGCCAGCTATCTCAAGGGAACGACTACCTTTATTGCCAATGTTGAATTGTCGCAACTTGATCCACTTACCCGCAGTACCGAAGGCCTGGGCGTAGGCTCCTTTATTGATGATCAGGCAACCAATATCAATACCGAGTCGGAGGTGTTCAGCCTTTATCTCGTCAACACACTGGACCTGAGTGACCGCCTGACCCTGACCATGGGTGGACGTTATAACGATACTGATGTGACCTTGCGCGATCGCTCGGGAGAGCGCCCGGAGCTTAACGGCGATCATAATTTTTCCCGCTTCAACCCTTCCCTTGGCTTAACCTATGACGCTACAGACAACCTCAATGTTTATGCCTCTTATAGTGAATCCAATCGGGTACCGACCCCCATCGAACTGGCCTGTAATGAAGGCGTATTTACCCTGGCGCGGGAATTTGCCATGGCCGCGGGTGAAGATCCTGATGATATTGATTTTGAATGTCGGCTTCCAAATGCTTTTCTGGCGGATCCACCCCTTGACGATGTCGTGACAAAAAGCCTGGAACTCGGCCTGCGGGGTAATAGCGCGCTAATGGATTATCAGCTCGGTCTTTTTCATGCTACCAACCACGACGATATTCTGTTTCAGACCACGGGAAGATCAACCGGATTATTTGCCAATGTTGATCAGACCCGGCGCTGGGGGCTGGAATCGGCAATCAGTGGCAATCTGGAGCAGTTAGCCTGGTATGCCTCACTTTCTGTGATTCAGGCAAATTTTGAGGATGACTTCAATGTACTCAGCCCCAATCACCCGGCGGCCAATGCTGAAGGCGAGGTGCCGGTACAGCGGGGAGATCGTATTTCGGGAATTCCGAAAAGTCTGTTCAAAATTGGCGCGGATTACCAATTTGGTAATCTGTTTCTCGGCGCAGAGGCAATCTATAACGCGAGCCAGTATCTGCGCGGTGACGAGAGTAATGACCTGGATCAGATAGACGGTTATATGATGGTCAATCTCAGAGCGCAGTTCAGCCTGGGCGATAATTTCTCACTATTTGCCCGCGTCACCAATGCTCTGGATAAAGACTTCGAAAACTTTGGTTTACTGGGGGAGGATCCGACGGAAGTCATTCCCGATATTGATGATACGCCGGTTTTCCTCGGCGTTGGTGCGCCAAGGGCAGCGTGGCTTGGATTGCGGTTTCAGTTTTAGAAACACAGTTGCAAGTTGCAAGTTACAAGTCCCAAGAGACAAGAAAAAAGATAAAGGTGAGCCGTGCAGGGAAGAGCGCGCAGGCCTGTTAAGGCTGCAAGCCGCCATCCGACGTATTCGCTTGAGCTGAATGGGCGCCTTGCGACGCCTGCAATCGTTATTCAATACGCTACTTAAGTTCTGTTACTTGTGACTTGCAACTTGAGACTTGTAACTAATCAAAAGGATGCCTGAGTGTAATCGTTTCTTCCCGATCAGGGCCAGTGGAAATAATATCAACCGGGGCCTCGATTTTTTCTTCGATGAAGCGAATATAGTTACGCGCATTTTCAGGCAGGTCATCGAGTGATCTGGCGCCGAAAGTGGATTCAGACCAGCCGGGTAATTCTTCGTAGATTGGCTCCAGACTGTCATAGCTGTCAAAATTCATCAGGCAGGACATAGAGTCCGCATCAACGCCTTTATAACCTACACACACCTTCACCGTCTCCAGGCCATCGAGCACATCAAGTTTGGTCAGGCAGATACCGGAAACAGAATTGATACGAATAGACATTTTCAGAATGACAGCATCAAACCAGCCGCAGCGGCGGTTTCTGCCGGTGGAGGCGCCAAGCTCCTTGCCTACCCTGAATAACTTTTCCCCGACTTCATCAAACAGTTCGGTAGGGAAGGGGCCACTGCCCACGCGAGTGGTGTAGGCCTTGGTAATGCCCAACACATAATCAAGATACAAGGGACCAAAGCCGCTGCCCGTGGCAACACTGCCGGCCGTGGTGTTGGAGGAGGTAACAAAGGGGTAGGTGCCGTGATCCACATCGAGCAAGGCGCCCTGGGCTCCTTCAAACAGAATGTTTTCTCCGTTCTTACGAGCGGTATGCAGTATTTCAATCGTATCGGCAACCATCGGCTTGATACGTTGTCCCATGGCGAGGGTTTCATCCAGCGTCTTCTGGTAATCAGTAGCCTGGGCCTGGAAATAATTGGTCAGCACGAAATTATGGTAGTCCAGCACTTCGGCCAGCTTGTCAGCGAAATGTTTTTCATGAAGCAGCTCCCCCATGCGGATGCCGCGACGCGCCACCTTGTCTTCATAGGCAGGGCCAATGCCGCGACCGGTGGTACCGATTTTGTTATTGCCACGTTTGGACTCGCGCGCGAGATCCAGGGCTATGTGATAAGGCAGAATGAGCGGGCAGGCTGCACTGATTTTCAGGCGGTCGACCACTGGCGCAGAGGTCAATTCCAGAGCATCAATTTCCTTTAGCAGCGCTTCCGGTGAAACCACCACGCCATTACCAATGACATTGATAACATCTTCACGCAAAATACCTGAAGGCAGTAAGTGCAGAACGGTTTTCTCACCATTGATAACCAGCGTGTGGCCAGCATTATGACCACCCTGAAAGCGCACTACGTTCGATGCCTTGTCAGTCAGCAGATCTACAATCTTTCCTTTTCCCTCGTCACCCCACTGGGTGCCGAGCACAACAACACTTTTTCCCATTATTCAGCCTTAGAAGTTCAATGAGAGTTAAAAAAAATAGTTACAGGGAATTTACCTGCCAACCGTCCTTTGTACTGAGCAGTTCATAGTCGCAACCCATGTCGGCCGCGGTTTCGGTTTGTCCAGGAAAGGCATTGATCACATGCTGGCCTTCACTGCGCAGGGATTCAATAGCTTCCTGCAGCGCTGGATCATCATTTGCCGGCGCGAAGATCTTCTTGCCGGGAGCATGGGAAGTCTTGCCTTGAGCCAGCAGAATTTTCAGATCGGCATCAAAACCGGTGGCCGCACGGGCGCGGCCAAAATCCACACCGATATCATCATAACGACCGCCGTTAGCTATGGCTTCGCCATAACTACCCACATAAGCGGCAAAGACAACTCCGGTGTGATATTCATAACCGCGCAACTCGCCCAGATCAAAATACACGGACTGCTGAGGAAAACGCTGGCTAATAACCGAGGCAATTTTCTTTAGCTGATCGATGCTTTGTTGTATTTCAGGGGCAGCACTTTGAATTTCGCTGGCTGCGCGATCGAGAACGCTGGCATCACCATTGAGTGTTGCCAGACTCTTGATGTCAGCAATAAGCGTCTTTTCTGCGCCGGCATCCTGAAGCAGGTTTTCAATTTCACTGGCCGATTTTCGCTGCAGTGCGGCGAACAGTTTTTGTTCCAGCTCAGCCGGAAAGCCGGCAGATTTTGTCAGCATGCGATAAAAAGAAACATGCCCCAGTGCCAATTGGGGTTTTTCAATACCTGCTTTTTCCAGCGTATGCAGCATCAGGCTGATGACTTCGATATCGCTTTCAATGCCGCGATGACCATAAAGTTCTGCACCTATCATCAGCGGGCTACGCGAGCCCAGCAAGCTTTGCGGCCGCGTATGCAGCACGCTATCGGCATAGCATAAGCGCGTGGGGGCTTCCCTTTGCAGCACATGGGAGTCAATACGGGCGACCTGGGAAGTGATATCTGCACGCACGCCCATGCTTCGGCCAGTAAGCTGATCCACTATCTTGAAAGTTTGTAATTGCAGGGCGTTACTGGGAAGGATCAACAGGGAATCGAGGAATTCAATAAGCGGTGTCATCACCAGCTCATATCCCCAGGTACTGTAAAGATCAAGAATGTCCCTGCGTAGGGTTTCCAGTTGACTTGCCTGGGGCGGCAAAATTTCGTCAACGCCGTCTGGTAACAGCCAGCGGTTTGCCTTCGTCATGATTTCTGAGCCGATTTATTATTATCTGGTTACTATTGTTTCTGGTACTTGATTAAACAGATACCTAATTAAATTAATTAAGTATTTAGTTAAAAAAGTACAACAGCGCTATACCCATCAACATGCTGCCCAGTCCTATCAGGCGCAGGGAAGTATCGTTTATATCTGCCAGGGTCGCTACCAGTTGGCGCCAGCGACCCGGGTACAAAAAAGGGATTATACCTTCAATTATTAACATGAGGCTGAAGGCTATGCCTATTTCACGCCACATGTATTATAACTCCTTAGCCCGGGTTCCCTAGTTTTCCAGCTTACTTGAGTTCAGATATTTGAAAAAGTCGCTGTCAGGACTGATGACCAGTACATCGCCACTATCACTGAAGGTATCAATATAGGCATTCAGGCTCCGAGTGAACTGGTAGAACTCACTGTCCTTGTTAAAAGCATTGGCATAAATAGCCGCTGCCTGGGCATCACCATCACCACGAATGGATTCCGCGTCACGGTAGGCATTGGCTCGAATGACCAGGCTTTCACGATCAGCTTCGGCCTCGATACCTTCGGCCAGTTCGCGTCCGGTAGAGCGCAATTCCTGGGCTTCTTCCTGACGCTCTGTATTCATGCGCTGGTAGACCGATTCGCTGACATTGGGTGGCAGGTCAATCTTCTTGACGCGAATATCAATTACTTCAATGCCGAGTTCTGTCTGTGCAATGCTATTCAGCGAGTCAGTTAGCTCGGTCATCAGGGAGTCCCTTTCACCGGAAACCACTTCGTGAACGGTGCGGGTACCAAACTGGTTACGCAGCCCCGTATTGATTCGCTGGGCCAGCAGATTGTTGGCGCGGCTTTCGTCACCGGAAGTTGCCCGGTAGTAGTCGGCAGTATTGTGAACCCGCCACTTGGCGTAGGAGTCTACTTCCAGATATTCTTTTTCCGCGGTCAGATAGCTTTGCGTAGCGGCATCGAGGGTTTGAATGCGCCCATCAAATTTCAGTACGGTGTGCATGGCGGGAACTTTTACATGCAGACCCGGCTGTACATCAAAATTAGTGACTTCGCCAAAGGTTAATAAGACGGCACGGTCAATTTCCCTGACAACATAAAGACAGTTGTAGGCAACGATCAGGCCCAGTGCCAGGCCAACAAGGGTGAAAAGTATGGAATTTTTCATCGGCCAGATCCTCTTACAGGTGCGGAACGTGTCGGTACCTGGTTATTTGAGTTGCGTAGTTGGAAGTCGGAACCGCCTTCAAAAGAGCCACTCACTTCCGGGACGCGACGGGACTGCATAATCTGATCCAGTGGCAGCACCATCATATTATTGCCGCCGCCTTCAACATCAATCATGACCTTGGTTGCATTGGCCATGACTTCCTGTAGTGCATCGAGGTAAAGTCTTTCGCGAGTCACTTCAGGGGCTTTCTGGTATTCCACCAGCAGGGCTTCAAAACGTTGTGCTTCACCCTCGGCCCTGGCAATCACCTGCTCCTTGTAGGCATTGGCGTCAGCCAGCTGCCTGAGGGCGTTACCGCGGGATTCCGGAACTACCTGGTTCGCGTAGGCGCGCGCCTGGTTCTGGAAGGATTCGCTGTCTTCGTCGGCTTTAATTACGTCATCGAAGGCATCACGTACCTGCTGTGGAGGCAGTGACTGGTCAATATTCACCTGGCTCACGGTAATGCCTGTTCCGTAGAGATTCAGGTAATCCTGCAAGCGTACCATGGTGTCCTGAGCGATCTGTTCACGACCAGTGGTAATGGCATTGTCCATGGAAGAGCTGCCTACGATGTGACGTATTGCAGATTCTGCGGCATGCTGCAGTGACATTTCCGGGTCTTCCACTTCCAGGAAATAACTGCGCGCATCGGTAATGATGTACTGCACGGACATGGTGATATCGATAATATTGTCATCTTCCGTCAGCATGGTATTACTAAAGTCACGGTCATAAACGCGGGTCACATTGATCAGGGTAACCTCATCAATCAGTGGTGGGTTCCAGTGCAGACCCGGCAATACCACGGCTTCCTGGGCCACACCGAAGCGCAGTACAACACCGCGCTCCTGCTCATCAACAGTATAGAAGCCGGCGCCAACCCAGATGATGGCAAGTATCACCAGAACGCCCACGACAAGACCTCCAGAGATGGCTTCCCTACCATCACGGCCTCCACCGCCAGTGCTGCCGCCACCGCGTCCACCAAACAGTCCGGAAACTTTCTTTACGAAATTATTAATCAGTTCCTCTATATCCGGAGGACCTTGATCTTTACCACCAGGACCATTACTCCAGGGGTCATCCTTGCGGTCATCGTTGTCTGGTTCATTCCAGGCCATCAAATACTCCTGATTTTTTGAATTCAAATTCGTTTTTTTGAAATATTAATTTAATACTTCGCCAAAAAGCGAAGCGGGATTTTACCGGATTTTCGGGTCTATTGACACAGATTTCGCCAGACATCTTGCTGCATTGAGCCGGCCAGGAAGCGGTAATTACTGGTCTACAGGGTCATGATGTTAGTGTTTCCGTCGCTTCATTGGTCTCATTATCACTAGTGAACTTTTCCAAATAGGAAGCGGGATTCATGCCTTCTTCACGCAACAGGCGAGTAAAATCTTCTTTTGGTAATCTCAGGGACAGGCAGAACTGTCCGTTTTCCTCTACTTTCTCTTTTTTAACCACGCCTTCATGGTACAGGCGTGCGCGAAATTTTCCTTGCCCGGGCTCCAGAATCAGCTCTGGTTCAAACAGATCTTCACCCAGCAAATCACTGATGGCCTGAAACAGTTCCGGCATGCCTTGTCCGGTTTTTGCTGAGACCCAGACGCGCCAGGGCTTGCCCTTTTCATCCAGGTCAACACAGGGGAGCTGGTTTTCCAATAGGTCAATCTTGTTATAGACCAGCAGGGTCGGAATATCGCCGGCACCGATGTCAGCAAGTACATGATCTACCTGGTCTTTCAGTAGCGCCCGTTCATCATTGTTGCAGTCAATAACATGCAGCAGTAGCGAGGCTTCGATAGTTTCTTCAAGGGTAGCACGGAAAGCGTCCACTAGCTGATGGGGCAGTTTGCGAATAAAGCCAACGGTGTCAGCCAGAATGGCATTGCCCACATCCGGCAATTCGATCTTGCGCAGCGTTGAATCAAGCGTGGCAAATAACTGATCCGCCACATAGATGTGTGATTGTGTCATGCGATTAAACACAGAGGATTTGCCGGCATTGGTATAACCCACCAGTGAGACGGTAGGAATTTCAGCGCGTTTTCTTGAGCGCCGCCCCTGGTCTCGTTGTTTGCGGACCTTGGCAAGGCTCTTGTTGACGGCTTTTATGCGGACATTAACCAGGCGTTGGTCAATTTCAAGCTGGGTTTCACCGACACCGCGCATACCGATGCCGCCTTTCTGGCGATCAAGGTGGGTCCAGCCTCTAACCAGTCGGGTAATTGAGTGTTCGAGTTGGGCAAGTTCAACCTGCAGCTTGCCTTCATATGATCGCGCTCGCTGGGCGAAGATATCAAGAATCAGCCCGGTTCGATCCAGCACTCGGCAGCTGAGGGTTTTTTCCAGATTGCGTTCCTGGCTCGGCGTTAGCGGATGATCAAACAGGACCACTTCAGCTTCATGCAGTTGAATCAACTGCTGAATTTCTTCCAGTTTGCCGGAACCGATGAAATAGCGCGAGTTAACCTGCTTCAGTTGCCCACTGACAATTTCCACCGGGCAGGCGCCAGCGGAGAGCGCAAGCTCTTCGAATTCGCGGGCGTCAGGGATATCGGGATCGTTATTCAGGTGCAGTTGCACCAGGATAGCAATTTCGCCACTTTCGGGACGTTCGAAAAAAATAGCAAAACCTCATCGGAACCAGACAGCGTTCCTTTAGCGAGTACCAGTGATCAGACTAAACTAATCTAAATTGAATTAATTAGATAGTATTGCCTGGTGAGTCGTCGTCAGCACCGTCACCTGAGCTTTCGCCCTGCATAGGCACACGAATCTGGCGACCAGGGACAACAGTGGAAATGGCATGTTTGTAAACCATCTGGTTTACCGTGTTTTTCAACACTATAACGAATTGATCGAACGATTCGATCTGTCCCTGAAGTTTAATGCCACTGACAAGGTAAATTGCAACAGGTACCTTCTCCTTGCGCAGTACGTTCAGGAAAGGGTCTTGTAAAGAGTGCCCTTTTGACATGGTGATTCTCCATAAAATTATTGTTGTTAATTCTTAAGCCAAAAGTAAACCAATTTACGGCGATTATTTTGCTAAGGATCACCTTCGTCTACTTATATGGTGCTGGATAGAAGAATATTCAAGCACTTATTCACAATATTTTCATTTTCAGTATGCATTTCGACATCAAGGCGATGCAACTCCGGCCAGCTTCTGAGCCAGGTCAGTTGTCGCTTCGCCAGTTGCCGGGTTGCAGCAAGTCCCTTATCCACCATGGTATCGTAGTCATACTGACCATCCAGGTAATCCCAGATTTGCCGATAACCGACAGAGCGAATGGCCGGCAAGTCACGATGTAGATCGGCCCTTTCATATAAAACTTTCACTTCCTCGACAAAACCTTGCTCGAGCATCTGTCTAAAGCGTTCGGCAATATGCTCGTGCAGAGTGCTGCGTTTTTCAGGATGAATAGCAACAAACACAAGATTAGACATGAAGTCTGGTAAATCGTTCTGTTTTAAATTTTCATCACGGTGGTGCTCGCTCAAAGCTTTGCCGCTACTTTCAAAAACCTCCAGAGCGCGCATCAGGCGCTGCGGGTCATTGGGATGGATCCTGGCGGCGGCTTCCGGGTCTACCTCAGCGAGCCGTTTATGTACTGCTTCCCAGCCGCTTTCCTCGGCAAGCGCCTGAATTTTTAGTCGGGCTTGTGGATTGGCTGCAGGCATTTGCGCCAGACCATCGCGTAATACCTTGAAATACAGCATGGTGCCGCCTACCAGCAGTGGTCTTTTGCCCGCCTTCAGGATTTTTTCAGCAGCTTCGATAGCATCATGACGAAATTCCGCTGCGGAATAGGCTTGGGCAGGGTCGCGAATATCCACCAGATGATGGGGAAACTGCGCCAATGTTTCCTTTTCAGGTTTGCCTGAGCCAATATCCAGCCCGCGATAAACCAGGGCAGAATCCACGCTGATAATCTCAAAATCATGATCCCGGGCAAGTTCCAGCGCAATGCGGGTTTTTCCCGCTGCAGTAGGGCCGGTCAGGCAAAGTATTGGAGCGGAGGATGTTGGCTTTCTGTTTTGCTGCAAGGTGGCCTTCAATTCTTGAGGGACTCTGGGAGAAGATAAAGGATAAAGGAAAAAGGGAAAAAGGGCTAAACTTTCAGGCTTCGTTGAGCCTGCCCACCTTTTTCCTTTATCCTTTTTCTTTTATCCCTTTTATCCCCTCGTTCATCGCCTGCGCTACAATACAGCCATGGTTTTATTCGGTACTCATCAATGAGCTCTTCCTCAAAAATAGGTGTATTTGATTCCGGTGTCGGCGGTTTGTCGATCCTGGAGAAAATTCATCGCTTGCTGCCGCGCGAGTCGCTCTTGTATGTGGCTGATTCTGCCTTTGCGCCCTACGGTCCGAAAGGGAATGAATTTATCATTCAGCGTAGTCGCCATATGATGGAGTTTTTTATGTCACAACAGGTAAAAGCCGTGGTGGTTGCCTGCAATACGGCAACGGCGGCGGCTGTCGCACTGATGCGTGAAGAATATGGCCTTCCCATTATTGGTATGGAGCCTGCACTTAAACCGGCCGCATCAGCCACTACTACGGGTGTCATCGGTGTGCTGGCTACTGAGGGCACGCTCGCCAGTGACAAGTTTGTTGACCTGAGAAGTCGTTTTGAAGGGGATATAGAAATTATTACCATGCCCTGTCCGGGACTGGTGGAGCATATTGAGCAGATCGTTCCAGATGCTGCTGCTATCAATCAGTTGCTGCAAAAATATATGTCACCCCTGCTGGAAAAAAATGTAGACACCATTGTCCTGGGTTGTACCCATTATTCATTTCTAACGCAGCAGATTAAGCAAATAGCCGGCAAGGACATTGCCATTGTTGATACTGATGATGCTGTTGCCCGCCGTTTGTATAGTGTGCTGGAGGAAGCTGATCTTTTGAATCAGGAAGATGATTCCCTGGAGATAGTGTTCTATTCCAGTGGAGAACCGGGCGAGCAGAAGAAAGTGATTTCCAGATGCTGGGGCAAGCAGGTAGAAGTGTTGTTTTTCTAATTTAAAATTTTCAGGCTGAAAGTTATTCGCTACTGACCACGCATAAATAATTTGTCCAGATCATTCAGACTCATCTGGGTCCAGGTGGGACGCCCATGATTGCATTGTCCGGATCGCTCGGTTCTCTCCATATCCCGCAATAATGAATTCATTTCCGGAAGTGTAAGCTGTCGATTGGCGCGCACGGAACCATGACATGCCATGGTGGAAAGAATTTCGTCACGGTGAGTCTCAATCCGATCGCTGCTGCCATGTTCGAGAAAATCTGACAGTACATCGCGAACCAGTTGTTCCACATCGGCGTTTTTAAGGATTACCGGTACCTGTCGAATGCTGATGCTTTCAGGGCCCATGCGATCCAGCACCAGTCCCAGTTTTTCCAGGGCGTCGCGATTTTCATCGGCGCAGTCAGCTTCGCCTTCACTTACGGCGAGAGTGACCGGTACCAGCAGAGGCTGCGCCTTGATGCCGGCGTCACTGATGGCATTTTTCATGTATTCATAGGTAATGCGTTCATGGGCAGCATGCATATCAATCACCACCAGACCATGGGCATTTTGCGCCAGAATATATATTCCGTGCAGCTGCGCAACAGCGAAACCAAGAGGAGGAATGTCTTCATTATCGTCAGGCCGTGTTAAATCCGGCTGAGGGGATAGAGGGAGAGCGCCACTCATATCGCCATAAGTATTCAGGTGGGACTGAATGGTGTCCCTGCCAAGCGGTCCACGATCAAAATGCTGAGAGCTACGGCCAGCGCTATTGCTGCCGAAATTGTTGTAACGAATGTTGCCTTGCTGATAGTTACCCTGAGGCTCCTGAACTTCATCGCTGTCATGAGTGGCAAACTGGTCTGCAGGACGAACCGCGGCAAGTGAACGGTGCAGGGCGCTAAAGAGAAAGTCATGGACCAGACGGTTGTCGCGAAAACGTACTTCATGTTTTGTGGGATGAACGTTCACATCCACCAGGGCTGGATTTACTTCAAGGTAAAGCACAAAGGCAGGGTGGCGGCCATGGTAAAGCACATCGCGGTATGCCTGCTTGATGGCATGACTAACCAGCTTGTCGCGAATAGCTCTGCCATTGACGTAAAAATACTGTAAATCCGCCTGGGAGCGTGAGAATGTCGGCAGGCTTACCCAGCCGGAAAGACGCAGGCCGCTGGATTCCATGTCGATAGTTACCGAGTTGTCCATAAATGCTGGCCCAGTTATCTGGGATACCCGACGCTTTATTTCCGCTTCATTGCTCGCACGTTCAAATCGATGCACCACGCGCTGGTTATGCTGCACATTAAAGCCGACATCGAAGCGGCTCAGGGCCAGACGTTTGATCATTTCATCAATACGTTTGTATTCGGTTTGTTCTGTACGCATGAATTTACGACGCGCGGGAGTATTGAAAAACAAATCGCGAACTTCCACGTTGGTGCCCGGTGGATGTGCTGCCGGACTCACTTTGGCGTCCATATTGCGACCTTCCGATTCCACCTTCCAGGCTTCGCTTGCTTCAGGAGTTCTGGAAATCATCTGCAGGCGTGAGACCGAACTGATACTGGCCAGTGCTTCACCACGAAAGCCCAGTGAGCTCACACATTCCAGATCATCCAGTTGTTCAATTTTGCTGGTGGCATGACGGTTGAGTGCCAGGGGCAGGTCTTCTTTCTCTACGCCCAGACCATTATCGCGAATGCGGATTAGTTTGATGCCGCCTTTTTCCAGTTCGATATCGATGCGATCGGCGCCGGCATCAAGGCTGTTTTCCAGTAGCTCCTTGACCACAGAGGCCGGTCGCTCGACCACTTCACCGGCGGCGATCTGATTGCTCAGGCGCTGGCTAAGAAGATGTATGCGGGGCCGGATTTTAGGGTCAGGAACGGATTCGGGCATATGCTATTCAGGAAGAAGGAATTTTTAGTACTTGTCCTATCCGAATAGTATCACTATTTAGCTGGTTAGTTTCACGCAGACGCGCCACCGGAATGGAATAATCCGAGGCAATTTCCGACAGGGTCTCGCCCCTGGCGATGGTGTGCTCTACAAAGCTTATCGATGCCGCGCTGACCAGTCCATTGGGAATGGTCAGCTTTTGGCCAATTCGAATATTGTTGGAATTCATGGCGTTGGCCTGCTTGAGTGCACTCATGGAGACATTAAAGCGGTCAGCAATTTCTGACAGGGTATCACCCCGGCTTACCGTGTAGCTGGCAGGCGAGCCACCGTTTTCCTTGTGCCAGGCGATATAGGTTCCCCGTGGCGGTGTGTCATAAAAATACCCGGTAATACCATTAACGATAGCGCCGGCAAAAC
>Ga0255775_1001505_pt1 | contig 21568 bp, 21 predicted proteins | sample 011ome_26_FD_179973 | JGI IMG/M metagenome (GOLD analysis project Ga0255775, IMG submission 179973) | Coastal salt marsh microbial communities from the Groves Creek Marsh, Skidaway Island, Georgia - 011511BT metaG (version 2) | ecosystem: Environmental > Aquatic > Marine > Intertidal zone > Salt...
AACTCTACCACGCCGTAGCGCTCTGGATCGTGCACATGATAGCCAAACACAGTTGCCTTATTATTGGCTGCATTTTCTACTGCAGAGTTGAGCATTTTGGATAACTTATGGCCGTAATAAATATTATCGCCAAGAATCAGACAAGCGTCATCATCGCCAATAAAATCCCTGCCTAGAATAAAGGCCTGAGCTAAACCATCTGGAGAGGGCTGGACAATGTATTCAAATTTCATGCCAATTTCTTCACCATTTCCTAGTAACTTCTCAAATCTAGGTAAATCTTCCGGTGTTGAGATGATTAACACTTCTTGAATTCCGGCCAGCATTAAAATGGACAAAGGGTAGTACACCATTGGCTTGTCATAAATAGGCACTAGCTGCTTTGATATGCCTTTTGTAATAGGGTAGAGTCTGGTGCCAGACCCGCCCGCTAAAATAATTCCTTTCATCATGCTTCCTGTATTAAACATTGTTTGATTATATTCAACATGGTGGGGTAATTTAATAATTCTTCGCTTATTTTATGCGCACTATCTCAAAAGTAAAAACAAAAAAATATAAGTTGATATTTTTTGGTTTTTTGATAATAGCTGTATATATTTATGTTTTGGAAAATCCACTATGGTAATTTAATAAGTTTAAACAGCTTGTTTGCTGTGCAGTAAGTATAATAAAATCTCAATATAATTATAGTAATAGGACAAAAAGTCAGGTTTCTATATACATTTTGGGGCTATATAAAATTAAGTAAGGACAAACATGTTAGAGAATTCAGTAATATTAATAACAGGAGGAACAGGGTCTTTTGGTCATACATTTATTCCAATGACTTTGGAAAAACATAACCCAAAAAGATTAATCATATTTTCTCGCGATGAGATGAAGCAATGGGAGATGGCAAAACTGTTTCAAGACGACCCAAGAGTGCGTTTTTTAATTGGCGATGTTCGTGATAAAGACAGGCTTTATCGTGCGCTGGACGGAGTTGATTATGTGGTGCATGCTGCTGCAACTAAAATTGTCCCTACTGCTGAATACGATCCATTTGAATGTGTAAAAACCAATGTTTTTGGAGCAATGAATCTAATTGATGCATGCATTGATAAAGGCGTTAAGCGAATTGTTGCGCTCTCTACTGATAAAGCTAGTGCACCCTCTAACTTATATGGTGCTACAAAATTAACCTCAGACAGACTGTTTGTTTCTGGCAATTCTTATTGTGGATCTCATGACACCAGATTTTCAGTAGTGAGATATGGCAATGTGATGGGTTCTCGTGGTTCTGTTATCCCATTTTTCATGTCAATTAAAAATGGTGGAGTGTTGCCTATTACTGACAATCAAATGACACGTTTTATGATTTCTCTAGAGGAAGGTGTGGAATTGGTTTGGCATGCTTTTGAGGATATGGAAGGCGGTGAAGTTTATGTGAAGAAAATTCCATCTATGAAGGTGACAGACGTCGCTCTTGCTGTTGATCAAAATGCTAAACAAGAAGAAGTTGGCGTTCGTCCAGGTGAAAAGTTGCACGAGCAAATGATTGGTTTAGAGGATGCACGTTATACTTATGAGTACCCAGGACATTTTAAAATTCTACCTTCTATTCATAATTGGTCTGAGGATCAAGCAAGAATTGGCGATGGGATAAAGGTTCCTTTAGACTTTACCTATTCTTCGGACACCAACACAGAATGGATGACAATCCTTGAATTACAGGAATGGATTGAGAAAAATCGCAGCAAGATTGGCAATATTTAATGATTTTCTACGGTAAGCAAAGCATTGACCAAGATGATATAGATGCAGTTGTCAGTGTTTTAAAGTCTGATTTTTTAACCCAGGGTAGTAAAATTTCTGAGTTTGAGCAAGATTTGAGCAGTTATTGTGGCGCGCGGCATGCAAAAGTGGTCTCTAATGCTACGGCGGCACTACATTTGGCATACCTAGCTATTGGCTTGACAAAAGATGATATTGTTTGGACAGTGCCCAATACTTTTGTTGCAACAGCTAATGCTGCTCTATATTGCGGTGCAAAAGTTGATTTTATTGATATAGATAACAAGACTTATAATTTGTCTATTGACGCATTAAAACTAAAATTAATTCAAGCTAAAAAAGACAATAAGCTTCCAAAGTTAGTAGTTCCAGTTCATTTTGCAGGGCAAAGTTGTGAAATGAAAAGTATTTGGGCATTATCAAAAGAGTATAGCTTTAATGTTATTGAAGACGCCTCTCATGCTTTAGGGGGTGAGTATCTAGATGCAAAAGTTGGTAGTTGTAAGTATAGTGATATAACAGTATTTAGTTTCCACCCGGTTAAGATGATAACCACCGGCGAAGGCGGAGCTATTTTGACGAACAAAAAAAATCTAGATGATAAAGTTGCATTGTTAAGAAGCCATGGAATTACCAAGGATGACAGTCTATTTAAAAACAAAAATGACGGCGATTGGTATTATGAGCAGCAGACACTTGGATTCAACTATCGATTGACTGATATGCAAGCTGCATTAGGTATTAGCCAACTGAAAAAATTGGATGAATTTGTTGCTAAAAGACAAGAGATTGCACAGCGCTACCTTAGTCAATTAAAGGGAGTAGTGTTGCCTTATCAGCATCCAGATACTAATTCGTCTTGGCACTTATTTGTGATTCAGGTTAAAAATAGAAGAGAGGTTTATGAACAACTGAAAGCGCAGGAGATTTTGGCACAAGTTCACTATATTCCAGTTAATGAGCAGCCATTTTATAATCAAATGCCACTACCAAATAGCCTCGACCTTTATCAACACTGTTTAAGTTTGCCTATTTATGTTGATTTAAGCATTAAAGAGCAGCATCAAGTTATAGATTGTCTATGAAAATTGCAGTAATTCCAGCTAGAGGTGGCAGTAAGCGTATACCCAGGAAAAATATTAAAAATTTTCTAGGAAAGCCTATTATCGCTTATTCAATTGAAACGGCTATAACATCAGGCATATTTGATAAAGTTATTGTCTCTACAGATGATGATGAGATAGTGCAAGTGGCAAAAAAATATGGTGCAGAAGTGCCTTTTATTCGCCCAAAGACATTGGCAGATGACTATACGGGTACTAATGACGTGGTTAAGCATACGATTAATCAGCTTATAGAAGAAGGGGTTGATATAGATTATGTTTGTTGCATTTATGCCACTACTCCTTTATTGGAGGCGCGGTTTTTAAAAGAGGGTTTTGAAAAATTAAAAAACACTGGCAAGGCGTTTGTTTTTTCAGTAACTTCATTTCCATCTCCTATTCAACGAGCAATAAAAATTAAGGATGGCAAGGTTTCTATGTTTTTTCCTGAGCATTCAATGACTCGTTCGCAAGACTTGGAAGAGGCATACCATGATGCGGGTCAATTTTATTGGGGAAAGGCAAGTTCGTTTTTAAACGATCAAGAGTTGTTTTCTTCCCGGTCTTATGCTGTTGTGCTACCTAGAGATCTAGTACAAGACATTGATTCGATGGAAGATTGGCGTAAGACAGAACTGATGTATGAAGCCATTCAACAGAAAAAAGATATCAAATAGGAGGCAGTAAAAATGAAATTTTGTACCAGATGTGTGATGCCAAACACTAAGCCAGATTTGCATTTTGATAAGGATGGTGTCTGTGATGCTTGTCGAACACAAAGCGACAAGGATAGTGCAATTGATTGGCCGCAGAGAGAAAAAGATTTTTTATCTCTGGTAGGTAAACATAAGGCTAACAATGATTATGACTGCATCATCGGGGTTAGTGGCGGAAAAGATTCAACTTTTCAAGTATTAAAGGTGCTAGAGATGGGGCTAAATCCACTGTGTATTTGTTTTGAGCCAACCATTCCAACAAAAATAGGAAGAAAGAATTTAGAAAACTTAAATAACTTAGGTGTAGATTTAATCCATATTAAGCGCAACCCGGTTGTTTATAAAAAATTAGCTAAGGAAGCATTCCGAAGAACGGGCGATAATGAGTGGCAAAATCATTTAGGCATCTTTACTGTTGTTCCAAAGTTTGCTGTTAAGTTTAATATTCCTTTGATTGTTTGGGGGGAGAGCCCACAAATGGAATATGGTGGCCCTGCTGCCAGTAAAGATAGAAATGTTCTTGATAGACAGTGGCTTGAGGAGTTTGGAGGGTTGTTGGGTAATAGGATTTCAGACATGGTGGGTGTCGATGGCCTTACCAAGAAAGATTTATCTTTATACACTTATGAGTCAGATGAAAGCATTAACAAAGTGGGTGTAACTGGTTTATTTTTAGGTTATTACTTCCAGTGGGATGTTAGAAATATTCTCAAAAAATCGAAAAAGCATGGTTTTAGTGTGATGGATCGACCTGTTGAAACTACTTATGAGAATTTTGAAAATTTAGATTGCTACAGCAACCATCTTCATGATTACCTAAAATATGTTAAATATGGCTTTGGGCGAGCAACTGACAATGCTTGCTTGGATGTAAGATTAGGCTATATTGATAGAGATGAGGCAGTCAGATTGGTTAATAGGTACGATGGCATTCCTCCAAAAAAGGCAATCAAAGAATATCTTAAATATACAGGGTTCACTGAAAAAGAGTTTTATAAAATTATTGACTCTTATACAAATAAGCGCATTTTCAAAAGAGGTGATAATGGCGAATTTTTGAGAGATATTGACGAATCTTTGATTAGAAAGGATGAGTATATTGTCAAATAATATTGTTATTGTTGATTATCAAATGGGTAACTTGCGCTCTGTGCAAAAAGCCTTTGAGGCTAACGGTTGTGATGTAGTTGTTAGTAATGATCACAATGTCATCAAAAGTGCAGATAAGATTGTTTTGCCAGGAGTTGGTTCATTTAAAGACGGCATGCAAAATTTAAAAAAATTGGGTTTAACCGATGTTTTAAGTCAGGAGGTTTTGCAAAACAAAAAGCCTTTTTTAGGCATTTGTCTTGGTATGCATTTAATTGCCAAAAAAGGGTATGAAAACGGAGAAACCTCTGGGCTTTCTTGGGTAGATTCAGAAGTGGTTAGATTTGAATTCAAGCCAGAGGTTGAAAGTCTGAACATTCCTCACGTTGGTTGGAATAATGTAAATTACGGGAATTACAGTGGCTTATATAATGGTGTTGAAGATGGGCATGATTTCTATTTTGTGCATTCGTACCATTTTCAAACTACTGAGAATATTGTTAGCAGTACAGCAAAATACGGCATTGATTTTGTTTCATCAATACAAAAAGGCAATATTTACGCCTTTCAATTTCATCCAGAAAAAAGCCAAACAGCCGGTCTAAAAATTATTGAGAATTTTATCAATGTTAAAGCATAGAGTTATTCCTTGTGTTCTTTTAAAAGACTGGCAACTTGTAAAAAGTATTGCCTTTAGTTCGTTTAGAACCATAGGACACCCAACTTCAACTGCGCGAATTTACAATGCAAGAAACGTGGATGAATTAATTGTTTTAGACATAGATGCAAGCTTAAGCGAGGGTGGAATTAATGCCGAAATTATTACAGACATCGCTAATGAATGCTTTATGCCATTGACAATAGGCGGAGGTATTAGCACAATTGATGATATTTACACAGTTTTAAATGCAGGCGCAGATAAAGTTAGTTTAAATTCAATAGCGCTTCACGACTTGAATTTTGTAAAAAAATCTTCAGATATATTTGGCTCACAATGTATTGTTTGTTCAATTGATGTTAAAAATACTGAGAAGGGATATCAAGTTTTTAGCCAAAAAGAAGGTGTTATTGATATGAATCCATTGGATTTAGCAAAGCAATACCAAAATAATGGCGCAGGTGAGATACTACTTACCTCGATTGAAAGTGAAGGCTCAACCAATGGCTATGATTTAGAGTTAATTAAATTGTTTAAAAATCAGTTAGATATTCCTATTATTTTAAATGGCGGAATGGGCAAACCTAGTGATGCAGTTCTAGCAATAGAAAATGGTGCAGATGCTGTTGCTGCTGCCTATATTTTCCATTTTTCTCAATGGACGCCAAATGATATAAAGTTAGCATTGTCCGAGCATCATATACCTGTGCGCTTTACATAATGAATATCCTCTTCAGGGTTGATTCATCGTCAAAAATTGGGCTGGGGCATCTGACGCGCTGTCTTGTTTTGGCAGAGGAGTATGAGAGAGATAACATTATCCTTTTTGCAGTTCAAGAGTTAAAAGGTAATGCTAATCAAAAAATAATCAAGCAGGGTTATAAATTAGTTGTGCTGAATGACAATTCTACTAGTGAGTTGTTGAAAAATATTGATAAGTTTGATATTGATATGGTAGTTTTTGACCATTATCATATAAATGATAAATTCGAAAAAATCATTAAAGAGACTGCTAGTATAACCATATTAAGTTTAGATGACACCTATGAAAAGCATCACTGTGATATCTTGCTTAATCATAATATTTATGCCAATGCTGATAGTTATAAGGGCTTGGTTCCTGATTTTTGTGAAGTTAAATGTGGGAGCGAACATACACTTATTGGTAAAAATTTTAGAGATGTGAAGATTAAAGAGCGTTTAAATGATAGGGAGGTCCCAGCCATTTTTGTGTCTTTTGGAGGCTCTGATGCAAATAACATTGGCTTGGCAGTGTTAAAATTATTAAGTGAATTTAGTAATATATTAGTAACTTTAGCCACAACCAGTTCTAATCAAAATATAAGAAAACTACAAAAATTCACTAACCAATATAACAATATGAGTATTTGTATTGATTGTAATATTGCCGAATTGATGAATAGTAGTGACCTTGCTATTATTACCCCAAGCGTTATTGTATATGAGGCAATGTACTTGAAATTACCATTTTTAGCCGTCCAAACAGCTAACAACCAAAGGTATGTTTCTGAATATTTGGCGAGTAGTGGCTTCTTGTTGGGCGATATTAGAAATATGCACAAAACTAAGCGTTTAATTCAGGAGCTATTGAGACGGTGAGCGGCTTAAAATTACGACAAGCAAGTTTGTCAGATGCAAGGGTGTTGTTTACTTTAAGAAATCATCCGCAGGTTAGAGAGCAATCTCATAACACAGAAAAACTTAGATTTTCCGATCACCAAAAATGGCTCGAAAATTTTTTAGAGGACAGGGCTAAATGCATATTGATTGCCGAAGAAGATGGGTATTTTATTGGTATGGTTAGATTTGAAAAAGCTGAAGATGCTTATCTAATGTCATGGGCAATATCACCCGAAGTCCAAGGCCAAGGATTTGGCAAAGTAGTGGTGTCTGATGCTATTGATATCATGGATGGAGATGTCTTTTCGGCAGAAATTAAACAGAATAACTTTGCCTCAATTAAAATTGCAGAGTATATTGGTATGCAGCTAATTAAAGAAAGCAAGGGAGTGTTGTTTTATCAAAAATGATTATTAATAATAGGCAAATCGGAAAAGATAGTGCACCATACATTATTGCCGAATTATCGGCAAATCATAATGGCGATATACAAAGAGCATTTGACAGTATTTTAGCTGCCAAGAATGCGGGTGCTGATGCGGTCAAAATTCAAACCTATACCGCTGATACAATGACAATCGATTGTGATAAACCGGATTTTCAAATTAAAGGTGGTTTGTGGGACGGATATAACTTGTATGATTTATATAAAGAGGCGCAAACACCTTATGAGTGGCATCAACCCTTATTTGAGTATGCAAGGAAAATTGGCATAACGATTTTTAGCTCACCTTTTGATGAAACCGCAGTTGACTTACTAGAAGAGTTGGGCACTCCTGCATATAAAATCGCTTCGTTCGAGATGACAGATTTACCATTGGTTAAGTACGTAGCAAAAACGGGAAAGCCTATGATTATTTCAACAGGAATGGCAAACCTATCTGAGATTGAAGAAGTGGTTGAAGTGGCAAAAAGTAATGGTTGTCAGGAATTGGTTTTGCTGCATTGTGTTAGCGCCTATCCTGCGCCGATTGATCAGATTCATTTAAAAACCATTCCAGATCTATCAAAAAAGTTTGGCGTTTTGTCGGGCCTATCCGATCACACTATGGGAACGGTAGTTGCCACAACAAGTGTAGCCCTAGGCGCTTGTTTAATTGAAAAGCATTTTACTTTATCGAGACAAGACAAAGGCCCTGACAGTGCGTTCTCCTTGGAACCCGATGAGCTGGAACAGTTGTGTCAAGATACCAAAATAGCTTGGCAGTCTTTGGGCGAGGTCAGATATGAGACAAAAGACGCAGAAGAGGATAATGTAAAGTTTCGTCGCTCAATTTATGCAATTCGAGATATTAGGACGGGTGAGAATTTTACCCAAGAAAATGTCAAAAGAATTCGGCCGGGTTTTGGATTAGATCCAAAACATTGGGAGAAGTTGTTATCATCAAAAGCAAGTTGTAATATTGTTCGTGGATTTCCTATATCATTTGATCAAGTTTTATGAATCTTCTTAAAAAAGTTAAGCACAAAGGTAAGGCGTCTAAGAAACAAACCAACCGAAGACTGAGTGTTTTAAATAAACTATCCAATAGATTTTCAAAATCTAGATTTACCAGTAATATGAGCAGCTTTTTATCTCGGAATAAAGCTTTATTTCCAGTTTTAAGGAATGCAAAAAATAAAAGCGCTCCGGTAATATTGACTGAGGTTAATTCTTTTGCTTCTGGTTATATTGCATATAGTTACCTATCAAACATACTGGCAAAAAAGCACAATGCTAAAGTTGTTGGCTATATTGGTAGAAAGCTTAAACCTTTTGCTTGGGTTAAAGTGCAACTAAGGAAGTTAATAAATGCTTATCCGTACAATATTTACCGTTCTTTTGGTGTTAGAGAGTTTATTTATGTACGTGCTGAAAACAAACATGCTAAAGAAGTGGATAGCATGTGCCAGTCTATTTTAAGTGGTTTAAAAACAAAACATGATATAGAGAATATAGTAATAGGCGACATTTTGGTTGGCGACCTTATTTATGATAGCTATTTGAGAGATTTTAGATTGCCAACAATCGATCTAAATGATAATAATTTTCAAAAGCATTTGCGCTCAGCGGTTGAGACGTTTATTTATTGGGATTCGTATTTTCAAAAAAATAAGGTTTGTGCAGTTCTCGTTACCCATAGTGTTTATATTGGGGCAATATTGGCAAGGCTTTCTATACAGAAAAACATACCTGTGTATGAAACACATATACAATTTTGCTATTATTTAAATAAAGATCGCCCACTTCCTTATAAAGAACACCTCTTTTTCCCAGAAGAGTTTTCCAAACTTCCTGTGAGTGTGCAAAAAAATGGGCTAAAGGAAGCGGAAGCCCGCCTGCAAAAAAGATTCTCAGGTGAAAAAGACATTGATATGGTCTGGGTGAGCTCGTCAGCATATGGCCAAGATTTATATAAAGATACTCGTATCATACGAGAGTCAGACAAATCTAAGGTTTTAATATTTGCCCATTGCTTTTTTGATGCACCCCATTTTTGGGGAGAAAATATTTTTCCAGACTTTTATGAATGGTTGGTATTTTTGGGTGAAATGTCAGAGAAGACCGACTATGATTGGTATTTAAAAACCCACCCTGACGAATTACCCGGTAGTGTGAAAGTTGTTGATGATTTATTGCAAAAATACCCTAAAATTACGCTCATTCCATCTAGCTCATCTCATCATCAGGTTATAGCTGAAGGTGTTAGTACGGTGTTAACTATTTATGGCACGGTTGGCTTTGAGTATGCGGCATTAGGAATACCTGTTATTAATTGCTCTAACAATAACCCTCATGTCAGATATAGCTTTAATTTGCATCCAAAAAATGTTGAAGAATATGCTGAGTCAATATTAAGTATTAAAGATTTGAATTTAGATATAGATATTAACAAGGTGTATGAGTATTACTATATGAAGAATATTCACTATGGCAATCAAGATATTTTCTTGGATTATCATAAGGTTTTGGAGCAGTTGGGCGGATATCATGGACAGTTTACCCCAAGGATATATGAACACTGGAATGGTGATTTTTCTATGGAAAAACACAATGAAATTATGCGTAACCTTGGTTCGTTTGTAGAGTCTAAAGTGTATAGCACGTGTGGCCCTAAGTCTACTTATATATCGTAAATTTTATTATATTCCTTATGGGTGGAGTCTTTAATAAAAAAGCGGATATCGGCAATATTTGCTTTTTTATTTTCTATTGCGAACGTAACCTTTAAAAGGAATTAGCCATAAATATTTCTTCAGGTCAGCTATTAGCTTATCTTTATTTCTAGAAACAATATATTTGAAAGTTCTTTGTTTAAAAGCTTTTTGTTTGGAGGCGGTTTGGTGATCTGCCAGAAGGTTTGACACCAAGTCTAGATTTGGTCGAACAATTGGCGGAATAACAGCCGTTACATCTATATTGGAATATTTTTTATATTTAACCCAGTCATCACAAATAATCCATGATTTGGCATTAATGTCTAAAATTTTAGCAGCAGCAGCTCGATTAATAAGATAGCCAGCCCCCCAAGCGCATACTACATCTACAATTTCTAGATCGTCATAAAATTGTTTAGCATTATGTTTTAAATATGAAGTCACTGGCGTCAATAAGCAGACTTGAGGTTTGGTTGTGTCAATTGTTTTTACCAAAAGGTCAATTATATGTTGGGTTTTTTCAGTATCAAAACTAGCATCATCTTCCAATATAAGTGCCACCTCATTCTCTGAATTTAGAAATTTTCTATATGTAAGCAAGTGGTTTAATGTAGAGGCTAACTCACCTCGTGTAAGATCCCTGCCGAAACTATCTATAGTTCTTTGCCTATCGTGTGTTTGTTCAATTGAGTGAGGGGTTAGCGCGACATCGTCATCAATCGATATAAACTCAAATTCAATCGAGGCTTTATTGAGTAGTTCAGACATATACTGCCTTCTTTCTACGAATTTTTCAGGGCTTAGTACAAACGTAGTGTATTTCATATAGATTTACCTTGTTTAATATGTTGATTATTGCGTTCTATATTTAAGAACAAGAAGCCTAGAAAGAAAACATAAAAAGCGTTGATATGTTCCTCTCCGAACGCCATGTGAGTAAAGCTAAATGTTGCATAGCTTGCACATAGCAAAATTCCCATAGATGCATAATAGTAGGTTTCTTTGTTTTTCAATTTTCGATAAAAAACGATTATTGGAAAAAATAGTAGTGTTAATAGCATTAACAAGCCAATAATTCCTGCTGAAACAATCGTAGTAATGTATTCATTATGCAGGTGTGATTTGTTTTTAATAGTTTGCTTGTTGTTTGGTGCATACTCTGATGTGATTTGATTTGCATTTCTATAGCCGTAACCAATCCATGGCGACTGTTTTGCTGCCATTAGGCCTGCTTCCCACATCTGAAGCCTTAGGCCATTAGAATCGTTGAGGTTTTTGCCAGAAAGCCAGCTCTGCATCTCAGTATTTGCAAGTGAAACTCTCTGGTTTATATTTGTTTGTGTGGCGATAAATACAGATAAAACCGAAAATAATAGTACTAAGGATATTTTTCCATTGTTGTTGTTTTTTAAAAATGGTCTATAAATCAATCCAATATAAACAACAGATAAAATAAGAAAGGACAGCCAAGAGCCACGACTGCCTGAAAGTATAATTGCGACCAGCCCAAATGCCATCGAAACAAAGGTAAATGTTTTTTCTTTTGGTGTTTCTCTAAATATTTGGACAACTGATAAGAACAACATGGCAACAGCAATATCGCCGAAAATATTGGCGTTAATCATGCCTGATACTCGTCCCTCTCCAAAAAGATAATAAAACTGAACCGTGGTAATGACACCAATAACAATCAAGCCTAACTTGATACTGAATAGTAATTTGTTGAGTGGTAGACTTACTTGCAACATTGTAAGTGCGACAAGTGGCGCTAACAAAAAATGTAGTATGCGTCCAAGATGTTGAAATTCCGCACTAAGACCATCTGCTATTAAAATAGATAGTAGCATCGTACCAAAGTAGCCCACTGTCAACCAAGAAAAGATTTGCAATTGCTTTACTTTGAATGGATTTGTTTTTTCTGTGATTGCAATATAGGTGCCCAATAAGGCCAATATTAGCAAGATTAAGTTGCCAAATATTTTTACTGAATTAATTAAGATGGGAAACATCAGTAGTAAAATAACTATAAGATTGGAGTATTTTTTTTCTAAACTTTCTACACTCATAAGACTGTTGGGTTTAATGATATAATTCAGCGAATAATTTTATACTAACCTGAAAAACAATCTACGACTTGTAGGATTAACAAAGTAAAGTGTTGGTTGTCACTCAAGTTTAATTACAGACCATGACTAAATTTATGCAATTAAAAGTAAATAAGTTTTTTTTAATATGTCTAAAATAATCCCGGTTATCCTTTCTGGCGGCTCTGGAACGCGTCTTTGGCCACTATCTCGCAAACAATACCCTAAGCAGTATTTACCACTTATTAGTGATAATACCATGCTACAAGAGACTATTCTACGTTTAAATGGATTGGATGGCCTTGCAGATCCGGTTATTGTTTGTAATGCCGATCATCGCTTCTTGGCAGCGGAGCAGTGTCAGCAGATCGGCATAAAGAAGCCAACAATATTGCTTGAGCCAATTGGTAGAGGGACTGCACCTGCTATTGCATCTGCTGCACTTCAATCGCAAAAAAATTCAGACGATACAATATTATTAGTTTTATCAGCTGATCATGTTATTCAAGATGTTAATGCTTTCCATCAGGCAATAAATATTGCTATTCATCAAGCAAGAAATGGCAAATTAGTTACTTTTGGAATTGTTCCAACGGATGCCAATACAGAATATGGCTATATCAGGTCATCAAAGAACGGTGTTGAAGGTGCGTATGAAGTGAAACAATTTGTTGAGAAGCCAAATTTAAAAATTGCGCAATCTTATTTAGAGCAGGGCGATTATCTTTGGAATTCAGGCATGTTTATGTTTCGAGCAGATACGCTTATTAACGAGTTAAGCGCGTACGCTCCTAAAGTTGTTGAAACAGCCAAGAGAGCTATTGACAACGCCACTCAGGATTTTGATTTTATTCATTTAGAAAGACAATCTTTTGAATTATCCCCTTCTGCCTCTATTGATTGTGAGCTAATGGAAAGGTCTGACAATGTAGTTGTTGTGCCGTTAGAAGCACAATGGAGTGATGTTGGGTCATGGTCTGCGTTGTATAGTATTGGCACAAAAGACGAAAACAACAATGTAATCGATGGCGATGTTTTTTCTCAAGATACAAGCAATACTTATATTAATGCTAGTCACCATATGATGGTCACAATTGGTGTAAGGGATTTGATTATTGTAGATACGCCAGACGCTACATTTGTTTCAACACAAGATAAAGCAAAAGAGGTTAAAGAGGTTGTTCAAAGGCTCCGGAGTCAGAACCGAGAAGAGCAATCTCTTCATCGTAAAGCCTATCGTCCATGGGGGTGGTACGATGTGATTGATGCAGACAAGTGCTTTCAAGTTAAGCGGCTACATATTAAACCAGGTGCTAAACTATCATTACAAAAGCATAATTATCGCGCTGAACATTGGGTGGTTGTCAAGGGTGTTGCTAGTATAGTTAAAGGTGAAGAAACGTTTACGTTATGTAAAGGACAATCAACTTATATTGAAATTGGGCAAAAGCATTCACTGGAAAATATGGGCGACCAGGAGTTGGAAATTATCGAAGTTCAAAGTGGAACTTATATAGGCGAAGACGATATTGTGAGATTTGAAGATATTTATGGCAGGATTAAGAGTTAATGTTGGATGATGTAACATTTGAAACAGTTGTAGACTCAGTGCCACTTATATCTATAGATATCTTACTTAAGAATGACGATAAAGTGCTTTTAGGTAAGAGAATTAACAAGCCTGCACAAGGTTGTTTTTTTTCAATTGGTGGCAGGATTAATAAGGGCGAAACTATTTCTAATGCAATTACCCGTATCGCTAAAAATGAGCTTAATATTAAATTAAAATCAAAGCTAAAATTTATTGGTGTATTCGAACATTTTTATGATGATAGTATGTACGAGAGCGTATCTACACATTATATCAACTTGGCTTATGAATATCAGACGATAGATGTGCTAGATCTTCCAACAGAGCAACATAGTGAATACCAATGGTTTACTGTTTTTGAATTGCTAAACAGTAAACAAGTGCATAAGTATGTAAAGGATTATTTTAAGGACTAAGTATGAAAGATAAAAAAGTAGCATTAATAACAGGAATTACTGGGCAAGATGGTTCCTATCTTGCAGAATTTTTACTAGAGAAGGGTTATGAAGTGCATGGCATTAAGCGCCGTGCATCGTCTTTCAATACTCAGCGTATTGACCATATCTTTCAAGACCCGCATGAAAAAATTCCAAAATTACATTTGCATTATGGAGATTTGACGGATAGCTCAAATTTAACTCGAATCCTAAGGGAGGTAGAGCCAGATGAAGTTTACAATTTGGCCGCACAGTCACATGTTGCAGTTAGTTTTGAAGCGCCAGAATATACAGCAGATGTTGTAGCAATTGGCACACTAAGATTGTTGGAGGCCATTAGATTTTTAGGTCTTGAGAAAAAAACTCGTTTTTATCAAGCTTCCACTTCTGAATTGTTTGGTGAGGTTCAAGAAGTTCCTCAAACTGAAACTACTCCGTTCCATCCAAGATCTCCTTACGCAGTCGCTAAGATGTACGCTTACTGGATTGCGGTTAATTATCGTGAGTCTTATGGCATGTATGCTTGTAATGGTATTTTATTTAATCACGAGTCTCCAAGACGTGGCGAAACATTTGTTACTCGTAAAATTACTAGAGGGCTTGCTAATATCACACAGGGTTTAGAAAAGTGTTTATACATGGGTAATATTAATGCGTTACGTGATTGGGGTCATGCTAAGGATTATGTGCGAATGCAATGGATGATGCTACAACAAGACGCACCCGAGGATTTTTGTATTGCGACAGGTGTTCAATATTCTGTACGTCAGTTTATTGAATGGTCCGCATTGGAGCTGGGCATCACTCTTCGTTTTGAAGGGGAGGGTTTGGATGAGATTGGTGTTGTAAGCTCAATCCAAGGCAATGACGCACCTGCATTAAAAGTTGGAGATGTTGTTTTTAGGGTTGACAAGCGCTACTTTAGGCCAGCTGAGGTTGAGACGCTTCTGGGCAGTCCTAAAAAAGCAAAAGATCAGTTAGGCTGGGAGCCAGAAATTACAGTTCAAGAAATGTGTGCTGAAATGGTTCGTGAAGATCTAAAAGAAGCTAAACGCCACGCCTTATTAAAAGAACATGGTTATGAACTACACATTACCAAAGAATAAATAGTACTATATTCCTTAATATGAAAATTCTTATAACAGGCTCTCGTGGAATGGTTGGGCGAAATATTATTGAACACGCTTCTGCCGCCTGTCATGAAATATTATCACCAGCCAGTAATGAACTAAATCTATTGAAGACTGAGGATGTTCAAGACTATATCATTTCTAATGCACCAGACATGGTTATTCATGCAGCGGGAATTGTTGGCGGCATCCAAGCAAATATAGCAAAACCTGTTAAATTTTTGGTTGATAATATGCAAATGGGGTTCAATATCTTAACAATCTCTAAGGCGTGTGGAGTTAAAAGATTTATGAACCTTAGTAGTTCATGCATGTATCCAAGAGATGCAAAAAATCCATTGTCAGAAGATTTGATTTTAAAAGGTGAGCTTGAGCCGACTAACGAGGGCTATGCTATTGCCAAAGTGGCTAGTACCAGGCTATGTGAATATATTCATAGAGAGGATAAATCATTTTTGTACAAAACCGTTATACCTTGTAATCTATATGGAAAATATGATAAATTTGACCCTGAACATTCTCACATGATTCCCGCGGTGATTAGAAAGATTCATGATGCAAAAAATAAAGGACTTAAATCCATTGATATTTGGGGCGACGGATTAGCAAGAAGAGAATTTATGTATGCATCTGATTTTGCTGATTTTGTTTATTATGCAATTGATAATTTTGAAGCTATGCCACAAAATATTAATGTAGGTTTGGGGTATGACTATACGATTAATGAGTATTATCAAGAAATAGCTGATGTAGTTGGCTATCAGGGAGAGTTTATCCATGATTTGTCGCGACCAACTGGTATGCAGCAAAAATTAATTGATGATACAAGGCTAAAAAGATTTGGCTGGCAATATCGAACAACTTTAAGATGTGGTGTTCAACATACCTATGAATATTTTTTGAGTAAGGAAAAACAGTGAACAGTTATCCATTAGCTACTAGTACCTGGGATGAAAAAGAGATTCAGGCTATACAATTGGTTATAGACAAAGATATCTATAGTATGGGCGATAATGTTGCTCAATTTGAAAAAGAGTTTACTGAGTTTATTGGAAGAAGGTATTGTGTTATGGTCAGCTCAGGGTCCGCCGCTAATTTAATAGCAACTGCAGCACTTTTTTATACTAAAAATCCAATGCTCAAAAGGGGTGATGAAGTGATTGTACCAGCGGTTTCATGGTCTACCACTTACTTTCCACTACAGCAATATGGCCTCAAGTTAAAATTTGTTGATATTGATTTGGATACATTAAATTATGATTTAGAGGCGCTTGAATCTGCTATTACAGTTGATACTAAAATGATTGTTGCAGTAAATCTACTAGGCAACCCAAATGACTTTGATGCAATAGAAGCTTTGACTAAAGATAGGAACATTATTCTCTTTGAAGATAACTGTGAATCAATGGGTGCTGAGTACAAAGGAAAACAGACAGGAACGTTTGGCATCATGGGAACTTTTTCTACTTTTTTCTCTCACCATATGGCAACTATGGAAGGTGGTTTTGTTGCTACTGATGATGAAGAGCTTTACCATGTGCTTTTATCTCTAAGGGCGCATGGCTGGACTAGAAACTTGCCAAAAGAAAACAAAGTGTCAAATAAAAGCGATGATTGGTTTGAGGAATCTTTTAGATTTGTACTTCCGGGATACAATGTTCGGCCTGTTGAGATGAGTGGTGCCATTGGCATAGAGCAGCTTAAAAAACTACCATCTTTTTTAAAACAAAGACGAAATAACGCTAAATTGTTTGTTAAATTGTTTAAAAATCATCCAGATTTTTTAATACAAAAAGATGCAAGTAATAGCTCGTGGTTTGGATTTTCACTCATTATTAAGCCTGAATCGAACTTAAAAAGAAAAGACGTGATTAATATATTGCAAGAGAACAATATTGATTGTCGTCCAATAGTAACAGGAAACTTTACAAGAAATGAAGTTATGAGATACTTTGATTATGAAATACATAAGAGTCTTAAAAATGCAGATTATTTGCATGAAAATGGTTTTTTTGTCGGAAACTCTCATGTAGATTTGAGTAGAGAGATTGAGTTTATAAGAGGCATTATATGAGAAGAAGACTAGTTGTTATTAATGAATTTTTAAATATGTTTGGCTTTCGACCTTTGCAAACAATTCGGGCAATTAAGGGAGTTCCTTACTATTTTAGAAATCTTTATTTATTGAAAAAACAGAAAAAAACTACAGTAAAGGAATTTCCATTTGGGCAGTATTATCCACGTCTTGATGACAGATTCTCTAACAGTGGCTCAACTGAGGGTCATTACTTTCATCAAGATTTGTTAGTTGCAAGAAGGGTTTGTGTTAATAATCCAAATGTTCATATTGATATTGGATCAAGAATTGATGGGTTTGTGGCTCATGTTGCTTCATTTCGACTAGTTAAGGTTCTTGATATCCGGCCATTATTTAGCAAAATTCCAAATATAGAGTTCCATCAAGTTGATTTAATGGGTGATGTAGAAGGTGAGATGGTTGAGTGCTGTGATTCTCTGTCATGTTTACATGCTATGGAGCATTTCGGCCTAGGACGGTATGGTGATACTGTGGATTATGACGGTTACATTCCTGGGTTAAATAATCTATACCGTATATTAAAAAAAGAAGGAAAACTCTATTTTTCTGTTCCTATTGGCCCGCAACGAATTGAATTTGATGCTCATAGAGTTTTTTCTGTTGATTATTTATTGGAGCTCTTTGCTGGAAAGTACCAAATAGATAGTTTTTCATATGTTGATGATCAGGGTGATTTTTATGAAAATGAGACTTTGACTAAAAGTGCAGTACAAAATAATTTTGGCTGTATATATGGTTGCGGTATTTTTGAAATGACAAAATTATAGTTATTGTAAATAATATAACAAGGGCTCAAAATATGAAAATAGGTGTATGGAATTATTATGAAGTATTTAATGATAATAATTCTTTGTTTTTAAACGCGAGCGTTGAGATTGATGAAAATTTATTATCGCCATTCCATGAAATGTATTTATATGGAAAAAAGCATGATATTCATTTTATGACGTTAGATGTCGTAGAAAAATTTGAAGATATGGATGGGTTTCTTTTTTTAGACTTTCCAAACTTAAAAAATAGTTATGTAAAACAGGCACTTAAATTAGACCTGCCTAAATATTTAGTTATTTTTGAATCAGAAGCAATTAAGCCAGATAATTGGAATTCAGATAATCATAAAATTTTCGATAAAATTTTCACTTGGAGTGATGAACTTATCGATAACAACAAATATTTTAAATTAAATTTTCCTCATTCATTACCAAAAACAATAAACAAGGATGTGTCTCAAAAGAAGAAGCTTTGCACTTTAATAGCGCGCAATAATAGGATTAATTATCCTTTGGAGCTTTATACTAAAAGGGAAGAGGCTATAAGATGGTTTGAGAAGTTTCACCCTAATGATTTTGATCTTTATGGTGGAAGATGGGATATTCACATGCACCAAAATAGATACATTAGATCTTTATTAAGAAGAGCAAAAATGAACAAATTATTTAAAGCGCATTTTCCAAGTTTTAAAGGGTCTGTGAGCTCTAAAAAAAATACGTTAGAGAAGTATAAATTTTCAATATGCTATGAAAATGCTAGAGACATTCCAGGTTATATTACTGAAAAAATATTTGATTGCTTTTTGGCTGGCTGTGTCCCAGTTTATTGGGGTGCAAACAACATTACAGACCATGTTCCTAGCGACTGTTTTATTGATAAGAGGGAATTTAATTCTTATGAAGAGTTGTATCAGTACATGAGTAATATAAGTGATGAGGAATATATTCAATATTTAGATAATATTGAATTGTTTTTTAACAGTGATAAGGTGGGACAATTTACTAATGAGTATTTTATAAAGACCATAGTATCAAATATAAGCAAACAATCAAAGTGATATAAAAAAGTTTAAGAATTTTGCAATATAAATATTTTAGTATTTTTGGAAGTTAATTATGAAAGCAGTAATATTGGCAGGAGGGTTGGGTACACGTCTTAGTGAAGAGACAAGTGTTAAGCCAAAACCCATGGTAGAAATTGGTGGAAAGCCAATCTTATGGCATATTATGAAAATGTATTCTGCTCATGGTATTAATGATTTTATTATCTGTTGCGGCTACAAGGGTTATGTGATTAAGGAATATTTTGCTAACTATTTTTTGCACCAGTCTGATGTTACTTTTAATATGAAAGCCAATTCTATGGAAGTGCATCAAGAGAGAGTGGAGCCGTGGACGGTGACTTTGGTTGATACTGGTGATAATTCTATGACTGGTGGGCGATTAGGCAGGGTTGCGGAGTATGTAAAGAATGAAGATGCCTTTTGCTTTACCTATGGCGATGGTGTTTCAGATGTCAATATTTCAAAATTAATTGCTTTTCATCAAGAGCACGGCAAAGACGCAACACTTACTGCGACATATCCACTAGGTAGATTTGGCGCATTAGACATACAAAACAACCAAATAAAGCGATTTACAGAAAAACCCAAAGGAGATGGTGCTTTAATTAACGGCGGTTTTTTTGTGCTTTCTCCAAAAGTACTAGAACGGATTTCTGGTGATGATTGCACTTGGGAGCAAGAGCCGCTAAGGGGTTTGGCAAAAGATGACAATCTTATGGCGTTTACGCATGAAGGGTTTTGGCAGCCTATGGATACATTAAGAGATAGGGTTTACTTACAAGAGCTTTGGGAAAAGGGTGATGCACCATGGAAAGCTTGGTAATTAACAATGATTGATCAGGAGTTTTGGCAGGGTAAACGAGTTTTTTTAACAGGGCATACTGGTTTTAAAGGCAGCTGGCTCTCTTTGTGGCTATTTTCGTTGGGCGCCAAAGTCAAGGGTTATTCCCTTAAGCCCCCAACATCACCCTCTTTATTTTTCGAAGCAAAAATTGATTCGATAATTGATTCTAAAATTGCTGATATCAGAGACCAAGAAACTCTTTATGAGAGCATGACAGAGTTTAACCCTGATATTTTAATTCACATGGCGGCACAACCTCTAGTTAGATACTCCTATGATGAACCTATTGAAACCTATGAGGTGAATTTAATCGGCACTGCTAAAGTGCTAGAGGTGGCAAGAAGCTGTCCAAATTTGAAGGCCATTGTCAACATCACTACAGATAAGTGTTATGAAAATGATGGGCGTATTGAGGGCTATAAAGAGAGTGATCCTATGGGCGGATACGATCCGTATAGTAGCAGCAAAGGCTGTGCTGAGTTAGTAACATCTGCTTATAGACGCTCTTTTCTCCAAGATCAAGGAGTGGGCTTAGCTTCAGTACGAGCGGGCAATGTTATTGGTGGTGGCGATTGGGCAGATGACAGGTTAATTCCGGACATTCTAAGATCTTTTGAAAAAAATCAACCTGTTATTATTCGCAATCCTAAAGCCACACGTCCTTGGCAACATGTTTTAGAGCCATTATCAGGCTATCTGATTTTGGTCCAAGAGCTTTATAAAGACCAAAAGAAATATGCTGATGGTTGGAACTTTGGCCCATACGAGAGCGATGTTATGCCTGTAGATTGGATTTTGGATACAGTAATTTCTAAGTGGCCTGGGTCTAGCTGGGAGCTTGATAAAGAATGCAATCCTCATGAGGCCAATCTTTTAAAATTAGATATTTCCAAAGCCATTGCTGAGCTTAACTGGAAGCCAGTTTGGCGTTTGGATCAATCCCTAGAAAGAATTATTACGTGGCATAAGGCTTGGCTGAACGATGAAAATATGCAAACCGTTTGCCTTGCAGAAATTAAAGAATATATGAGAGATATGGGTAATGAAGACCACTGAAGAATTAAGACTAGAAATCGCAAAACTTGTGCAAGAGTATGCAGATTTAAAATATGCGGACAAAACGTTTAAGCCAGGAAGGAGTGCTGTTCCGCCTTCTGGCAAAGTAATTGGCGCAAAAGAATTACAATATATGGTTGATGCATCACTAGATGGTTGGTTAACCACTGGGCGTTTTAATAGAAAGTTTGAAAAAGGTCTTGCAGAATTTATTGGTATCAAGCATTTAATTACAGTGAATTCAGGTTCATCTGCTAATTTAGTTGCCTTTGCCACCCTAACATCGCCAAAATTAGGCGATAGAGCCATTAAAAAAGGCGATGAAGTGATTGGTGTTGCTGCAGGGTTTCCTACCACGGTAAATCCAATTGTT
>Ga0255775_1001516_pt1 | contig 21496 bp, 14 predicted proteins | sample 011ome_26_FD_179973 | JGI IMG/M metagenome (GOLD analysis project Ga0255775, IMG submission 179973) | Coastal salt marsh microbial communities from the Groves Creek Marsh, Skidaway Island, Georgia - 011511BT metaG (version 2) | ecosystem: Environmental > Aquatic > Marine > Intertidal zone > Salt...
TTGCGTCAGTGACGAAACTCTCTTCCCCTAAAAAAGTCTCCAAAATAGGAGTGTCGCATCACAACGAGGACGACAAAAACGAACATGTTGACTCACACGTTTTCTTCTTCTCGCACGCTCAGAAAAAACACCGAGGCAAAAGCGATTTTGAGCGGGAGGAACAGGAACAGGAGGAATACGAGTAATAGGAGTTTCAGTGGTTTTAATATGAAAAGAAGAGGAGAAAGAAGAGAAGCGCGACGCACCGTCGTGATGGCTTTAGGGAAGGACGACGATGCAGAGGATAAAGACAAAGAAGAAGAAGACAAAGAAGAAGAAGAGACGAGTAAACTCTCCCGCGCGATGGCAACCGCGAGACAGAACGAAAAGTTAGGCTTTTCCCCGGGCTACGTAAAAGGAGGCGGTGGTGAAAATGGTGGTGTGTCCTCCTCTGTTTCCTCCTCTTTGTTCTCCGCGGAAGAATCCGCCGAGGCTGCCTTTGCAGATTTGATAAACACGAGCTCGAACGACGACGGAAATGAAGGTGAGGATGATGTAAAAAAACTAAACCTCTCGGAACTTGCGAAAGGCAGTCGCATGAGCGAGGAAGCCGTCCGGCAAAAAGATACGAACGTTGGAGGCGTTCTCGGTGATTTAATCAACTTAGGATCTATTTTGCTCAAAGGCGGACACATCGTCAAGAAGAAAGACGGACGCGTTTGATTTTTATGACGACGGTGAGGATGGTGATGATGATGACGATGATGTGAGAGTTTTTTGCTGGTCGCACGTGCAATAAGAGAGTTCCACGTATCAGACCATTCGGAATCAGACCATTCGGAATTAGAATTAGACTTCTTCTTTGAATACTATTATTTATGTACTAACGCGCGCGTGCACATATTAAGAGCAAGACACTCGAATTTTGAAAATCCCTCAGAAAGCAAACAAGTTTTTGCGCATACGAATAATACGAACAACAACAACATTAACATGTTGTTCAGACTGGAGATTAACAACAGCAATTCTTCCTCTTCCTTTTCTTCCTACGCGTTGCACCCGAACGTGCCGACAATCGTAGGACGGGACCCTTCCATCGCGCACGTTCCCATCGAGAATGAGAATTCTGTGTCGAGAAAACACGCGATTTTGACCGTCGTCGTCGCTACTTCTTCTGCCGGTGTACACGCGAAATCGATGGCAAAAGAGGAGGGAGAGGAGGGTGATACTACTACTTTTTTGGAAGTGACTGATTGCGGGAGTAAACTCGGCACTCGGGTTTCCAGCGTCGTTTCAACCAGCAGAGAAGAAGGAGACGAAGAAGAGAAGAATAAACTCGAAAGATTAGACAAAAATTCTACGCGAAGAGTGCCATTAATATGGACGCCGTCGTCGTCGTCGGCATCAGGTGGAGGAAGAGGAGGAGGAGGAGATCGAGGAGGTAAAAAGGTGTGGTTATTAAAGTTTGGCAAAATAGCCGCGACGGTGAGATGCATCGAGGAGGACAACGCCGCGACGAATACTAACGGTCTCGACGCGGCGGATGAAAACGAGGAGGAGGAAGGAGAAGCGACGGAAAGCGATGATGATGATGATGACGACGATGATGATGGAAGCGATGGAGGAGTGCACGAGGAGGAGGACGGTGACGCGGGAGTCGGGTGGAAACGCGCGAAAACGAAAAAGGAGAAGAAGAAAACGGACGGTAATAACAGAGGGCGAGTAAACGTAGATCGAGAGGAGGTGGAAGTGGAAACGGTCGTAGACGCGTCGTTGTTTCGAGAGCAAATACTCTCGCCTTTGAATTCGTCGCCACCACCATCGAGATTGGTTTCCACGATCGAGGAGGAGGAAAACGACGACGAAAACCGACTTCGACGAGTGGCAAACACTAGCAGCAACGACAACAACACTAATAATAAAAAACGATTCCAGAAGCAGTCGATTACGATAAACGGTAAACCCACAAAAGCCGCTCGAAATGGCGGCGGCGTGGAATCGTTTTCTCCGAGCGCTATAAAAGTAAAGAATAAGAAGCAAAAAGTTCCGTGGCCGTACGAGACGGACGGCTACGAAACGTTGGCGCAATTCGAAACCGCTCTCGATCGCGAGGAAAAAGCCGCGCGACGGTTGAAAGAGAAAATGGCCGAAGACTTGTTCGAGGATTTTTCGACGACGAAACCGAACGCGTCGGTGAAAAGGAAGCAAGGGAGTACAGCGAGCAGAGGTAAACGCTCGTAAACATGGAGAGAGATTTGAGAGAGATTTTAACGCAGCAAAATGTATACTATTACTCATAGCGTGCAGAAGAAACACAACAATTTTTAACGTACCAAAAAACGTCAGAACTTTTCCTCTGTCTGCACAAAGTTATCCTTCGACGAAAGAAAACATCATCACACCAATGCTTGCACAACATCTCTCCCATCCCGTGCAGACGATTCAGACGACGATTCAGACGAACGTGAGAACGAATGCATCGTCTTCTCTTCGTCCCCTTGGTCTTCGTTGTCGAGGGAGACACGGAGCTGCAGTTTTAAAAGCATCCGGAAGAGGAACACACACAGTGAGAAGATTACGCGTCGAAAACGTCATCACCCCGACGACGAATACAAAAGCGACGACAACAACTGGGTGCTTGGGGTTAGCCGCTGCCGCACTTTTTCACGCACCGGCAGCTTTCGCCGCCGCGGCTGAGAATGCGGTCCCGTCCGCCTTTGCTGCCTACGGACACTATCTCGGTTTACTCCTTATCGTCGGTTCGTTGGCGACGGAGAAAGCGATTTTGAAGCCAAACATGTCCGGAGACGAGCTGATGAAACTGGTGATTGCGGATTCGGTGTACGGCATCGCCGGCGTGCTCGTTTTGTACACGGGGTATTTACGCGTGACGCAATACGGAAAAGGGTGGGAGTTTTATTCGCACGAACCGATATTTTGGTTCAAGATGTTCTTGTTCGCGGTGATGGGGTCGTCGAGTTTGTTCGTGACGATAAAGACGATCACGACGTTCGCGGAGAAGCAAAAGAGCACGGACGAAAACGAGACGTACATTAGCGAAAAGTTGGCGACGAGGATGGGGAAGGTGTTAAACGGGGAGTTGTTGGCGGTGTTGGCGATTCCGTTAGCTGCGACGACTATGAGTAGAGGGATTTTGTTTCAACAAGAGATGGATTGGCACTTAGGCGCGGCGCCGGTGGCGCTTGCCTCGGCCGGACTCGGGTTCAAGTACGTGAAGGAAGCGTTAACGTGGAGCGAAGATTAAAGTGAGAGAGAGAGAGAGAGAGAAGGAGAGAGAGATGAACGCCTCGCCTGAAAAGCTCTATTATTTATTAAATCTATCCGTCTACATCTATCTACCAAAAATGTACTAAGCGTTCAGCGAAACAAAGGCGTCTTTGAACCGCCGTTTTTCTTCTTCTTCTTCTTCGCGTTTCCGGTGTCGAGCACCGGAACGACGACAACCTCGGACTCCAAATCTCGTTTGTTTTTGTTCCTCCGCTTCGATTTCTCTTCTTCTTCTTCTTTTTCAAACGCCGCGATGATTTTCTCGCACGTCTCTTTCTTCCTCTGAAACACAGCCACGAAGAAACCTTCGCAATCGTCGCCTTCGAACGGGTTTACGCGAACGACTTTTGCCGCCTCTGTCGTGCCCAAAACCTCCGCGAATCCTCGACGAGGCCATTTCGGTAAACATTTCGCGAGTTCAAATCCCAACTCTTCCGCTAACGGCATGACTTTTTGTACCACGTCTTCGTTTTCTTCGCGATAGATTGAACACGTGGAGTATGAGATTCGAAGAACGCCTGGGAATCGCATGGCGTGCGAAAGCGCCTCGAGTTGGAACTTTTGTAAACTCATCGCGCGTTTCTTTCGCGTTTGTTCTTCTTCGTTTTCTTCCTCTTCCTCGCGTTTGATTTTATCACTGCGATTGTCGTCATCATCATCGTCGTCGTATCCGTCTTTCAAAGCGTACTCCATCAACGCATCTCCTCTGTTTTGCACCGTCCCGGAACCAGAACAACTTGGATCGAGCAAAATCGAGCGCACGTTTCGATATTTGGCGTCGTTCACGTCCACCTCTAAAAAATTCTTCTTCGCTACGACGACTGTCTTCGAGCACCCGTATAAATCGACCGTATCTCGTAACCTTTGCGCTCGTCTGTGGTCCTTCTCGAACGCAAATACTTTCCCTCCTCGATTATACGTATTATTCTTTTTGTCCAACAACGCGGCGAGGTGAGTCGTTTTGTTTCCTGGCGCCGCGCACGCGTCGATAACGTCGGATTGACGAATGCGCTCAAAAATTGCGCTCATATCATCTCTTCCATCTCTCTCATCTTCATTCACCAACAAACAATGCGCGGGCATACACGACGATTTCCCTTGCAAAATCAATTCTCCATTCTTGACCATTTTCATCCCGCTCAGTTTCTTCCGATTGCAATCCTTCGCGAATAAAATGTATCGACAATCGTTTCCGCGTTCTTTTTCTCCCCTTCCTAAATGCGCGTCTTCCTCCTCAAACGTAAAGCCTCTCTCTCTCAATTCTCTCACGAGAACGCCCACATCTTTCACTTTCATCGCGTTCACTCTCGCAAATCTACTCATCGGATCGTCGTTCACAATCTTCCTAACTTTTTCCGGCAACCTTCTCTCGACAAATTCCAACGCCGTTTGCGCGTTCGCTTTCTTCAATCTCCGCGCTAACTGGTTCTTCAATTCCCCTGTTTTGCTCACGATTAATTTTTCCGCCGATGTTAACGTCGTCGTCGTTACGTCACTCTGTTTCTTCTTCTTCTTCTTTTGCTCTTCATCCTCCATGCCTGGTGGTAATGGTGGTGGTTTAATGCTCTTTCCCGGAGAGAGTAGTAACTCGTACAGCAACACGTACGCCAACGACGCTTTGATTTTTGTCGATTTTTCTCCTCCTGGCGGCTCGTCTTTTTTCTCATCATCCTTCTCTTCTTGTTCTTCTTCTTCTTCTTGTTCATCATCATCTTCCTTAAAATCATCGTCAAAAACCACGCTTTTTGTCATTTTTACGTCTTCGATGAGCAGTTTTAAAAGCGGGAGAACTTTCACGGTTTCGCAGACGATCGCGTGCGTCGCGGATGGGAAATCTATTTTGTTTTCATCCAGCGTCAACCGTTTTATGGATTGGCCGTGTTTTTTCTCCCGAGCGGATTTGAGGAGTTTGGAGAGCACGCGCGCGGCTTGTAACCGGCACGTGCGGACTTGCGCGTGAGGGAGAGGTTTTCTTCTTCTTCTTTTGTTGTTGTTATCGATGGTTTTGTCGAGTGGTGGTGGTGTCATCGTCGTCGTCGCAAGTGTGTGTATAAATGTTTTGAGGATTCTTTGTACGTATTATTAGGGGATTCTACTACTACTATTCCTACTACTATTCCTACTGAAGCGAGGAGGATACGTAATCGTCCCTGATTTCCATCGCGGAGAACAGGTTACTTTTGAAGACGGATTCATCGAATAAATACCGTTCTTCTTCATCTTCATCTTCTTCTTCGTTCTCTTCAATCTTCTTCTCGAACGCCACGCGCTTGGCCGTTTGGATGAAAATGTCCACGTCGGATGGTTTTGAAAATTCAAAAGAATGCGCGTTGATTTTGTTTATGATGTTTCCGATGCTTTCGTCGTTCGATTGATGCAAGCTTTCGTCGCGCGTTATGGTGTCCTTGCAACAACGCAGCACGGCGGCGACGCTCAAGGATTCAAAAAATTCCCGAGCCGACCCGTAGGAGGATTGTTGATGATGATGTTGAACCGCCTCTCCCGATTCTTGTTTTCTTCCTTCTCTGCCCATCTCTGCAATGATTGAATCCCAAATCATCAAAAGAAACTCACCTCGTTTACACTCTCGAACGTACGCCAGCTTTAAGAATCTCGGCAAATACAAGCGCGTGAGTGACATTTTGCTGAAAAAGATGCGTGCGGTTTCCTCATCCACCGCGTGCATCTTGTTAAAAAACCTCAAGCAATACTCGTCGATGAAAGACTCGTTTTGAGATTGAAAATAATCTAGCAGTCGTAACGACGACTTTGTGTTATTCACAAACGCGCTGAAAAGAGCGTAGCAATCGTGCTCGACAAACTTTTGGCTGTAAAAGTCATCATCATCATCATCGTCGTCGTCGCGCGCTACTACCAGAGAGGCGTCTAATAAAGCATCGTAATTCTCCTCGTCATCATCCTCATCATCATCGTCGTCGTCGTCGTTGTTGTCGTCTTCGTTTTCGCCGTCGTCGTCATCAAATCTTCTCCCGCCCGCCGCTCGACACGTTGCCAAATACACCATCGCTACTATCTCGTGCATCCCTTGTTTATATTCTATTTTCACGTCACCACTACTCTTCCTACTGCTCTCCATTTCTTTTTCCAGAACGAATACCGTCAACACTCGAATCAACGCCGCTCGCACGTCCGGAGATTGCCAAAACTTCTTCCCTCCAAATCCTTTCTTTTCCGCGAACACGATTCGTCGCACGTCCTGCGTGACAACTCTCACCAACTCTTTTTTCTGAAACATGTGAGAAAAATTTTGCGTCTTCATCGCCGAGAGTTTTGGCGAAGAAGAAGAAGATGATGATGATGAATCACACGCGTTATTATTATTCTCGGAGGAGGAGGAAGAGGAGGAGAAAAACTCCCCTCGTAACTTTGCGTACGCGCTTCTCTTTCTTTGTGTTATCATTTTCGTGATTTCCCCTTCTCCTTTTAAAGCATCATCATCTTCAACATCATCATCGAAAGATACGAATACCAAATTTCTCCGCCAACTCTCGATCCGCTCTCGATGATGATGATGATGATGCTCGTCGTCATCGCTCTTCTTCTTCTCCTTCGAAACCTCCTTTATCTTCTTCTTCTCCATCATCATCGTCAAAGCGATACTACTCGATGATGATGTAATAAAAGAGAGAGAGAGAGTTAATAAAAGAGAGTCACTAAAAGAGTGTTGACTTACGTACTTGTTAAGAGTAAACGAAGAGATGATTTTCGAGAGCGGAGAGAGAAAAAAGAGAAAAAGAGAGAAAAAAACAAAAATCTGAGCACCCACCAAAAACGCCTAAATCTCTTTTTTTTTTCTCTGTTGTTTTTGAATTTTTCTTCTTTCTCGACTTCCTCATTCTTTTCCCGTCTGTGAGAGTGAGATATCTACTCTATAATAAAAGAACGCGCCGCTTGTTTGGTACTCTATACTACGACTACAAAAGTACTCTTTTACTCTTTTTCATTATTAATGTCGCAGAGTGCGCGCATCATCTCTTCTCGAAAAGTTTGAAAGAGAAGGAGAAGAAGTGTGTGAGGAGTAGTAGCAGTAGGTGGTTTTTGTCGTCATGAGAAACAACAACAACAACAACAATCATCAGTTTCAACAACGAGGAGGTAATAACAACAACGCATATAATAATAATAACGGTGGTGGAAATAATGGTGCGAGAAATAATGGCGGCGTTAAGATATTAAACGTGGCCGAGAAACCATCCGTGGCGAAAGAAGTCTCCAGAGTTTTATGCGGTGGACGAGGGTGTCAAAGCAGACAAGGCGCTTCGAAATTCAACAGAATTTTCGAATTCATCAACCCGTTTCCTATTAACAACGCGAGAAACGCTCAGATGAAATTCACCTCCGTCACCGGGCATTTAATGAATTACGATTTCACCGAACACGAGTACAAGTCTTGGGAACACTCGGACGCGAGAGACTTGTTCGGGAGAGCGAGGATTGCAAAGTTAGTGCCAGACGATAAAAAAGAAGTCAAAGTGAACTTGGAACGAGAGGCGCGAACGAGCGAGTGGTTGATTTTATGGCTCGATTGCGATCGAGAGGGGGAAAATATCGCCATGGAAGTCGTGGACGTGTGTTTAAACGCAAACAGACGGTTGAAAGTGTTTCGAGCGAGGTTTTCAGCGTTGAGTTATCAAGACGTTTCGAGAGCGCTGATGAACTTGCAAAGACCGGACGAGGCGGCGTCGATCGCGGTGGACGCGAGGCAGGAGTTGGATTTACGGTTGGGCGCGGCGTTTACGAGGTTTAATACGCTTTGCGTGAAGAGGAACGGGGTTTTGGCGTTGTTAGGCGAAAACGGCGGTGGAGGAGGAGAAAGAGGAGGTGGAAGAGGGAACGACAGGGATAATAAAACCGTCATCAGTTACGGCCCGTGTCAATTTCCAACGCTCGGGTTTATCGTGCAAAGAAAGTGGGACGTGGACGCACACGTTCCCGAAAAGTTTTGGACGATTTCGATCGGGTATCAAATGGTAGAAGGTGGACAACAACAACAACAACAGAGACAACAACAACAACAACAACAACAGAGACAACAACGACAGCGACGAGGCGGTGGTGGAGGGGGCGGTAGAGTCGTCGAATTTCGATGGAATCGTCAGCGCGTGTTTGACGAACATCTCGCGAACTCTTTGTTCGAGAGAGTTCAAAACGCACCACACGCGACCGTGTTATCTACTCGCGGTCAAGAGATTAAGAAATGGCCGCCACACCCGTTGAACACGTTGGAGATGCAAAAACGAGTGAACAGAGTCTTGCGCATCGCTCCGGAAAAAATCATGAAGGTCGCGGAAGAATTGTATCAAAAAGGTTTCATCTCGTACCCGAGAACTGAAACCGATCGATTCCCGGACTCGTTTAATTTCCTGGAAAATATCGCTTTATTTTATAATCACGACACGTTTGGTCCTTACGCGCGCGAATTAGTCGAGCGCGATGGGTTTCGCAAACCGCCGGGCGGGCACAGAGATGATAAAGCGCACCCTCCGATTTACCCCGCGAAACTAGCCACGGCGCACGAATACAACGGCTGGAAACGCGAGAATCAGCAAGTGTACGACTTTGTATTGAGACACTTCTTAGCAACCTGTTCGAAACCGGCGGTTGGGTATAAAACCACCGTCGAAGTTGATTGCGCCGGCGAGGGATTCAAAGCGAACGGGCTGATGATTGCCGACCGAGCGTATTTACGGATATACGGCCCAGGTCCGATATTCCCACCGGACGGGCCTCGATTAAATCCTTATTTCGATAACTGGACCGCCCAAGAAGAGCTTCCAACGTTTGAAGACGGCGAGCGGTTCCAGCCGTCGCACAGAAACCTCCGCGACTCGGAAACGGTGAAACCACAAATGCTTTCCGAAGTCGACTTGTTGACGTTGATGGAAAAGAATGGCATTGGCACCGACGCCACGCAAGCGCAACACATAGATAAGGTTGTCGGCGAACGCGGATACGCGAAAAAAGTTGGCGAAAACCGTTTAGTTCCAACCAACATCGGTGAAGCACTCGTCGCCGGGTACGATTCTTTACAGCTCGGATTCATGTGGCAACCGACCAAACGCGCCGAAATGGAAAAAGACGTCGATAACGTCCACAGAGGCTCCATAACGAAAGAAGACGCCATACGAAAAAACATCGAACCGATGCTCCGAGCTTTCGCCAAGTGCGAAAGCAACGAACAAGATTTAATACGAATCGTCAAACGGTTCGTCGAGCGCGGAAGGAACGTCAACGTCGAACAACGGTACGGCGGTCCCGAGAGAGAAAGAGACTTCTTCGAAGACGAAGAAGAAGACGAAGGAGCGTTTGACGATGCGTAAGATTTTGCTGTCTTTAATTAATAGTAGTATTTGAGTAGTACGAGTAGTAGCAGTAGTAGTAGCACGTAGTTGCAGTGTGTAGTACCAATAATGCGAGTAAAAGAGCTCATCATCATCATCATTAATCACAATATTATAAAAGTGTTTTGATGAACTTTTTGAAGACATTTTCGTCAGAAAAACAAAAAGATGGTCTCTACCCGCCGCACGACGAAGGCTCCTTCGTCTTCTTCTCGGCCTTCTTCTCCTTCTCCTCCTCCTGCGAGTCCTCGAGGACGAAAGAGAACTCCTTCTGCGAGCACCATCCTCCGTAGTCGTACTAAGAAGAACGGAGAGGAAGAAGACATCCCAATCTCGACTAAGGAGACGAAAAATCATCAAAAGCACGGATACGAGTTCGGAGGCCCAATCGGGGCGATATGCATTACTATCCTCCTCCCTTTGACGTGTTACTTCCTCGTCTTCGCGTGTAACGAAACCACGGGATGCGATTTAATTGAATCAATCATCGGTTTAGCAAAAGAGAAGAAGAAGAACTCGTTTTCTTTGTTGATGATTCCGGAGAAGATGACACCAGTGTTTTCTCTGGAAAGCTGCGTCCTGTTTCTGGGATGGATCGGATGGTGCGTAATGTTACACGCGCTTTTACCAGCATCAATCGTGAAAGAAGGCGTTGATATCACAAGTGGTGAAAGCGGTGGTGAAAAAGCGAGATTCAGATTGCGGTATAAACTGAACGGATTCCGCGTATTTATGACGACGGCGGTGGCGTGCGCGGTTGGGACGTACTTTGGCCAGATTCAGTTGCGGTCGTTGCACGCGAAGTTTTTGAGTTTGCTCACCGCCGGGTGCGCGTTTGCGTTCGCGTTGACGACGTTTTTGTACGTCGCGTCGTTTAGAGTGAACAAAAATGATAAAAGTAAGAAGAAGAAGAAGACGAGGAAAAATGATGGCATCGATAACGGGCCGGTTGTGTTGGCGAACGGCGGAAACACCGGGAACGTGGCGTACGATTGGTTCATCGGGCGAGAATTGAACCCTCGATTTTCGAACAGTTTGTTCGACGCGAAAGTATTTTGCGAGTTAACTCCGGGATTAATAGGATGGTTGCTTTTGAATTTCGGGTTCATGCACGAACAGTACGCGCGATTAGGTTTCATCACGAAACCGATGGTTCTCGTCAACGCGTTTCAACTGATGTACGTCGTCGACGCGTTGTGGAACGAACCGGCGATTTTAACCACCATGGACGTCACTACGGACGGCTTCGGTTTTATGCTCGTGTTTGGCGATTTAGTGTGGGTCCCATTCACGTACTCTTTACAATGCCGATACATACTCGAAAACAACGTGGACATTTCTTTGGCGATGACCGCATTCATCGTCATCGTCCAAGCGACTGGGTACTACGTCTTCCGCCAATCCAACGGCCAAAAGAACACCTTCCGCACCAACCCGAACGACCCGTCCGTGAGACACTTGAAATCGCTCAAAACCAAACGAGGCACTAACTTATTAATCTCCGGTTGGTGGGGCGTCGCTCGACACGTCAACTATTTCGGCGACTGGTTGATGGCGTGGGCTTGGTGCTTACCTTGCGGTTTCGACCATATCGCGCCGTATTTTTACGTCGTGTACTTTGGCGTCTTGTTAGTCCATCGAGATTTACGCGACGGTGAACAGTGCGAGTTGAAATACGGAAACGATTGGAAACGGTACTGCGAGATTGTCAGGTTTAGAATTATTCCGTACGTTTATTAATAATAAAACGTGTATACTATGTCCAACGTAAAAAGGTCGTTATCCATTTTCTCCTCATAATACTACTCTTCACGCGTAACACACGTGATAATACTACTACTACCACCACCAAAGCTAAAAGCATAACAGTCATGTCCGCTCTTTCTTCTGCCTCGTCGTCGTTTATAACTGCGACCATTAAAACCACTCGCAAACAACAAAGAAGTCGTCGTCCGATCGTCCGACGAACAACAAGAGCAATGGCAGCAGAGAAGACACCCGACCCCGGGTCCGACCCGAAGGGTTTAGGCAAAGCTTTACCGATGAAAATGGACATCGACGCCATCATGAAACTCTTACCCCACCGATACCCGTTCTTATTAGTCGACCGAATCTTGGAAATCGAGCAAGGCTCGTACGCCATCGGCGTCAAGAACGTCACCATCAACGACAACTTTTTCCCCGGGCATTTCCCGCAAAGACCAATCATGCCTGGCGTGTTGATGGTGGAAGCGATGGCGCAAGTCGGGGGTTTGATCATGCTGGAAGGCGGAGGCGGTGATGGTACGTACTACTAAGAACTTATACATGTATTTGCTTTGTTTTTGTCCCCGTGAACATCATCATCGTTACGTGGGTATTAGTTTTGTTTGGACGCCTTTTTACCCTCTTTTTATGCTGAGCTGGACTTTTTCTCACATTATTCTCAACAGGTGGCACGCAGCAAGAGTTCTTCTTCGCCGGCATCGACGGCGTGAAATTCCGCAGACCGGTAGTACCGGGCGACCAGTTGGTCATGAAGGTGGTTTTGACAAAGCTGAACAAACGTTTTGGCATCGCGAAAATGAAAGGACAAGCGTTCGTGGGGGAGGAGTTGGCGTGCGAAGCCGAGTTGACGTTGGCGTTGGGGTCTTAAATACGATATAGAAGAAGAAGATGAAGATAAAGAGAGGTTCTTGTGTTTACTACGTGTTCAAGTTTAATGCGATGATATTTACTGATATATGTTGTTGCGTTTTATGATGATTAAAGTGTGTACTCGTATCGTTTCTCTTTTATCTTTTTTGTTCTCTTCTCGCTTCGCGGCGTTGAAATCTTCAATACTTTCTCTTTTGGTTTTGGTTCGTCGCGTCGCGAAAAGATTGCTCGGCTCGTGACAAATGGAAGTACGGCGGCGCATTCTCTCCTTGGTGTACTTCGTTTGAACCCACCTCGTTCTCTTGCGAAAGAGGAGGAAACATAGAAGACAGCGGCGGCGGCTGCGAGTAGGGCTGTCTCGGCTGGGGCATACCTGTACCAAACGGAACCCCACCAAACGCGTTAGGATACGCACAATGACCACCACCACCACCAAACATCATCCCCGGCATCATCATCATCATCATCCCCGCCGGTGGCGGTTGCATCGGTTGCGGCTGCATCATTGGCATCGTCGGCATCCGCCGCTGCCGCTGGTGCGCCCCCGCAGCCAAACGCGACGAATTCGAAAACCCGCCCATAATTGTCAACTCTTCGCACGCCCCGCACACGACCAGTTTACTCTCCTCCACCACGCAGTCTCTGGCGACGAGTTCAGGTAAAGATAACATTGCCTCGCAGTTCCCGCACGCGAAAAACAGCATCCGATTCGCGTGTATTTTTTTCCCTTTACATTCTTCTTCTTTTTCTCCTTCTGACAGAAGAAGACTTTTGATCGGCGCTTCTGGGTCTGCGTTCTCCTCGTGTCCTTTGGTCAGGAAAATATACTTGCACTTTTCGCAGAGCTGAAGAGGACACCCTTCGTTGTTGTCTCCGTCTTCTTCGTCGTCTTCGTCGTCTTCTTCTTCTTCCCTTCTTCTTTGTCTTCTTCTCTGCGTCGTCGTCGATATCGTTTTCGTCGTCGCGTGCTGACAGTTCGGGCACACGGAACGAAGAACAACCTGCGGTTTTTCTTCTTCTTCTTCTTCTTCTTCTTGAGGAGGAAAAGGAGGAGGAGGAGGAAAAGGAGGAGGAGGAGGAACGAAGTGCGACGAGTTAAACCCGCGCATGTGATACGCGCGCAAGAGCAAACGGCGCGCAGAAGTGTGTGTGTTTAAGTGTGTGTGTGATGAGATCGCGTATTTTTGTGCACACAATTAGTGTTCTAAACAGATTCTTCTTCTTTATATGTACAAAGGTTGATTTACAATGACGCTCTCTTTACTCTCTCTCTCTGTTTAAAATCCGATGATCTCTACTCTAGAGTACCACAGATGTTTTTATTAGTGGTAGTATCTTTTTTTCAATTAAACCATGTAACTGGCGTTGTATTCAAAGCCGACGCTGACGATATCGTCCCACTCTCGCTCGGAAAACGCTCTTTTGAACTTTTCAAATTTTTCTTTTTGGTGTAATTTTTTCTTCATCTCCGCGAAGGCTTTTCGAGCGCAGTCTTTGATAGGATCGACATCGAAGGAACACTGGGCGGCGAGGATGATGGATTTTTTGAGCCAAAGTGGCGGGTCGTCGTCTATGATCGCACTGCTGGAGTGGAGTAAAGCGGAGAGCGCGAGGATGACCGCATGGCGTTGGACGAGGGAGGTTTGGTCTTGCGGTAAAGACGCGACGACGGACGCGGAGACCGAGGAAGAGGAGAAACGCTCGACGAATTTCAACTCCGTTTGCGCCGTGAACGCTTCTCTTCGTTTGCCAGAGAGGAAGGCGAAGAGACTATCTCGCGCTGCCTCGCGCACTTCCACCCGCGGGTCTTCCAACAACTCGTTCGCGATTGTGTTTTGAAGCTTGTCGATTTGCGTTTCCTCGTCGAGGACAAACATGTGTCGAAACGCAAACGCAGAGGCGAAGAGGGAGGTTTGTTTTCGCGTCTTCCAGAAAGAAGATTTCATGGACGGTAAAAGCGCGTCGTCGACGATGTCTTGAAACAAAGTCGCCGCTCGCGAGCTGTTGCCGCCGCTTTCCGTGAACAAGACGGAACGCAAGGCGATCAAACACGATTTCGCTTCGGAGCCGAAATGTAAGTCCGAGGTGTTTTCGGCGCAAAGCAACGCGGATCGAATGAGCGTCGGCACGAGGTCAGAGATGGACATGATGTCACCCATGAGAATGAGAAGCTTCGTCATCGTGAAGATAGTTTCGAGAAATCTGCGCGCTCTTTTGACTTCTTCGGAAACTTCTTCTCCAGTCCCCGCTACCGCCACGGATGATGATACTCCGGATGCCAAAGCATCGATTTGCCTCGCCACTTCGTCACTACCGATGAGGATTTCAGTTTCCGCGTCCACGCGAGAGGCTAAGAAATCACCCACAAACGCATCGAGCTCAGCGCGAAGCTTCGCCTCATTCGCCGAAACATCATTGTTGTCAAGGTTGAACCTCGCCGCGTTTCTGTTCAACGAGATTAATTTTGCGGCGACGTGCGCGCCTGCATTTCTCACGCCCTGAGAATCGTGCACAAACGGCGAATTCGCCGCGGAGCCCTCGACGTCTCTCATCTCTTCAATCAACTTCATCTTGCACTCGACGTGATCGTCAAGCGAATAGCGAGCGCTCTCCGCGACGAAGATGGCGATAGATTCCAATCGTCGCATTTGCGATAACATGGACGCAGATGTCAATGGCAACTTTTCAATCATTCTCAGAAACATCGAATTGAAGTGCTCCTTATCGCTCCGTTCGGCGATTGAAAACGCCAAAGCGCGAAGCCACGTTTCGCGTGAAATATCCGACGTGTTTCCTCGCGTCTTTCGAAGGAGTAAATCGGTCGCTTTTTCGTCGCATAAGCGCACGGCAGCGGCGACCGCTTCGGCACGCGCGGAAATAGCCGTGTTGTCCAAAGCGGGGACGGCAGCAGACGATGTTGTAGTCGTCGTCGTAGAATCGAAGTTCGTGTTCGGCTTTTTGCGTCTGCCCGGCGATAAGGAGCCTCCTTCTCCTCCTCCGCCGCCACCTTCTGCCGACGATTTCTTCTTCTTCGAGGACACAGATCGCGCGTCGTCTTCGTGCGCTTGTATTTCACCAATGACATCATCCACCGTTTCGCGAAGTAAGTTCGGTCTCGCTTTAAAAAGCATTTCCCACAATCTCGAAAAGACAGTGATGAAGACGCCAGGCGTTGTCGCTATGCCTTCCATCGCTCGCGTGCACACTTTTGGAAACGGTCCGGCGAGTTCGTGACCGACGCCGTATAAAGACTCTCCAGCTTGCGAGAGTAAAGCAGATCTCGACTGTTGCCCACCTGCCCCGCGATCGCCGATGTCGCGATTCGTGTCTTCGCCTCTCGCTGCCGCGAAGGAGTACAAGAGTTTCTCCGACAACTCTCGCGTGTTTTCAAAATCCGTGTTCACCGCATCCACGAGCATCTGATCCTCAAAATTCTTATACCGACTGACGAGAAGCAACCCACACGCGCTCGGAAGCCAGGTCGGTCTGGAGTCACTGGTTAAACCTTCGAGGAAGATTCGCGTCGCGTTCCGAACAGATTTCTCCGAACAATCCGAAACGAGCGTAAACATGAAAAACGCAGTCGCCATCGATTGAAAGCTCCAATGTTTCGCTCGCTCGTCCGGAGGATGGAAAATATATTTGACTAAATCGTTCATCAAAGGCGTTGGTCCATCGGTGGAATAGTTGAGTAAATCCATGGAACGTCGAGAAAATCGAGCCGCAAAGTTTACGAAGGTTTCCGAAACCGCTTGTTGGGAAATGACCGTATCGTGAATGCATCTCGCCTGTAAAAGCGCGTAGGCAAACTTCAACAATGATTCCGAGGAGGTTTGCGTCGTCGCGACGATGCTCGAATTCGTTTTCAAAACCTCGCACGCCGCGCGACATCGGTCTTCGTTTTCTTCGGGGATCATGAGCGAATCCGCGGAACTCTCGACGACTCGGGGTGCTTCTTTCGGATAACGTTCCAAGTCAGTTTCAATGGCATGCCTCGCCGCGGCGCGAACGCTCACGTACGTATTGTTGATAGCACACGATCGCAATGCGGCGAGTAATCGAACGCAACTGGAGTTTTGTCTCAACACGGCACTACTGCAGTATTCACCGCTCGACTCTCTAAAATATACCGCTTGCGCCCGTCGCCAGTGATGTTTAATGCGAGTGTATTCGTACACCAACCATCGCGGATATAATTCCGGGATTTTCGCACCGAGCATGATGTTTTTCTTTTTGCGTCCAGGGTGCGGCATTCGCAGACTCGCGGAGTCTTCCGCCCAGGCCCGCATGGCGGCTTTAGCCGCGTGGTATGTGGAATTTGAAGGAGACAAAATCTCCTCGGCGACCCTCGCGACAATCGTCAACGTCACCGCGTCGTCCGATTCGTGGTTTTCGAGCGCTAAACTCAACGCTTCCGCAGCGGCGTGACGCGTTTGCATGTCAAAAACCAACGAACCAGGCATTTCGCCGTGAATGGCTAAATCTGCAGACGCTGAATCTTCGTTAAAATCGGGGATCCGCGCGGTGAGACCCGTGGCGACTGCACCGATTCTCGCCGCTAATGAACGCACGCGGTGTCGACGACAATTGTAATCTTCCATATCGTTCAAGGACGAGAACTGACCGATGCTGCCGATTTTACTCACTTTTGCAATCTCGGCGAGCGATTGGCGTTTTTGTAAACTCGCTGGCGAGTTACCAGACGACGATGAGGGCGCGAGCGTCGTGGCGGTAAGCCCAGCCGCCGCGGGAGGCGACGGGCTTCTTCCGCTTCGATCGACGAAGGTAACTTGACTCGTGCTCTTCGGCGACATGGAGCGAGGATCGATGATGGATGAATCGTCGGGAGACTCGTTAATGTCCATATTTTGAATTGCGGTCGTCGCGCAACCTTCGAACAATTCCGACATTTCTGCCGAGGACTTGATTAAAAACTCTTCGATGATTTCGCGAAGAACTTCGTTCTTGATTCGATGATCTTCCTCGCTCGCCCAATTGAAAGGTTTCGGCAGACACAGTTTCTTTCTCGCTTCGATATCGGGTGGGCCGAAAGACGTGTCGTCCTTGGATACTTTCCATCGTAACGCGACCCAATCTGCGTACTGACGCTTGCCTTTCTTAATCGCTTCGTCGTCTTGCGTGACCGATTGCTGCGCGTCGAGCTGATCGATGACGTTGCCTAAAGCTAAACAGTACCGACATAACAAAGGTCCGGCGATGTACAAAACTGGATTCGATCGCGCAGATTCCGCTAATGCGAACAGTCGTCGACTCGATTGCACAACCTTGTCTTTTAACGTCGCTAAAGATGTCGTGTGCGCGCGATCAAAACCAAGCGATATGACGCCAACGATGTACGATAACCGGTTTATTCGTGCTTTGGAAAGTTCACCCGATCGTTTCGCATCCAATTGCGCCTCGTTCAATTCCAGTGAAAGCATATCGAACATAGGGTTGAAAATTTCTTTCGTTGCTTCGCTCGGCGACGCGATAAACACCGAAGAAACTAAGATGCCCAATTCTCGAGTCGCGGACGGTAAGGTATTCGTGAAAATGAACCTCGCAATTTTGCGAATGGCAAGTTTACGCGACTCCTCCGGTAAGCGAATCAAAAGCGTTCGAAACATGGGCGTGAACATGCAATTCGCGTTCATTAGGAACGAGGCGGATTGCTCCGAGGATTCACCGACACCGCCGGAACTGCCGCTGTGGTTGTTTGAAGACGCTTCTGGTTGCGCGTGTTCGAGCACGGCGAAAACTCGTTCTAAAACCTCCAACGTCCAATCGGACCAAACGACTGGTAGTTGCGGCACGCAATTCTCCTCCCCTGGATCGATCAAATTGGATACAGAGGAAAGTAAAATCGTGTAAAACTTCAACGCCGCGTTCGTTTTCGCCGCGTCGTTGACGTCAATGCACGGAAGCGTCGCTTCCAATGCGGAGACGACAAACGCGCCGGTGGAATACCCTTCGACTTCGTCCAACGCTTCCATCCTATCGCTGCCATTCTCACCTGCCTGCGAGAGCGCTTCCGCGTGTTCAGGCTGAACGAAAATCTCGTTCGGATCAATATTCACCAACATCGATCGTGTCACCAACGCCAACGCTTCAATCGCCGTGGATATTTGGTGTGAAGAATCTTCCTGTTGAAGCGTGTTTTCGAATCTACTCAAAGCGGCATACACCGTGTGTTTGGGTGTGATGTAGCACAACTTCCCGATTGATTTTACGGCGACGTGTTTCGTGTGACCGTGTTTGGAAAAGATCGCCCTAGAACACAATCGATCGGCAATTAAAGCCATCTTCGTCAACTCTTCGTCTTGCTTCCCCGTAAACGGACCTAGACCAACAGTTTCTTCCGTCTCGGCGCGATACTTTGCCTTTTCCAAGTACGCGACGAAATGCTCGAGAAACCACGCTAAAGCGTCGCTCCCGGGAGAGTCTGGGTGATAACAGTGCTCGAGAAAGTCAAACAGTTTCTCTCGGTTGTTGTTGCTGGTGCTACTGATGTTCGCGCTATTATTCCTCTCGTCTGCGTCGTCGTCGTTTGTTGTCGCCGTATAATTCAGCGACCGAAACGCCAAAAACTTGGCAATCGACCGCGCTCTGTGCGCGGTATCTAATACTCTCGGCGCGATTTTTGTCGCCGGCGATCCAATCGAACGCACTGAACTCGCCATCACTTGTAAATGTTGCGATTGTTTCGACCCGTTGTTCCCACCGCCATTTCTACCACCACCGTTGTTCGATGAACTCAACTGAAAGCTCCACAACGCGGCGGAATAAATCTTCGCGTCCAAACTCTCCGGCCATTGAATCCGCCCGCTCACGTCGTGTTTCGCGCATTGCGAAAACAGCTGTAAAAATCCTGACTTCCAGAACACGGAACTTGGCAACGCGTCGAATAAACGATTCCAATCTCCGTTTTCTCCCTCGATCATTCGTTTATAAAATTTCACGTCCTCTTCGTTCCCTTGCTTATTTCGTAAATGTCTCGTCGGTAAAAAAGCCACCATAAACGCCAACGAGGTGAAACACTCCTCGGACCAAATGTTCTCCAGATTCTTCTTACTCGCCTCCCAAATCTCCTCGCTGCTCCCCAACTTGAAATACCTCCGACTGGCTCTCGCTAACGCCGAAATCGTCGACCGCCACTCGGCTAAAACCACTGGACCGTAGTATTCGTTCACCTCGCCTTGAGAAACGTGATTGACTTTATCCATTATTGGTTTCCAATCAATCTCTAAAACCTCATCCAACTGGCCCTCGAACACCGATAAGGTCGTTTTCGCTAAATTAGCCCATTTCGTGCGCGTTTTCAAATCGATTCTCATGTCGTTATCCGCCAACGCCACCGCGAAACAATGATTGACCAGAGTAACAATGATGCGCACATCTTTCGTCGCCCGGAACGGTTTCGAGACTAAATGACTCCTCAATAAACTCGTGATGTCAAACACCGGCGAAGAAGAAGAGGAAGAAGTCCTTTTTGCTTCCTCTTCTTCCTCCTCCTCCAGCGGCCGCGTGGACAAAGCTCGTAAACTGGCCACCGTTTCTAAACTTTCGATTAAACGTTCAAACCGTTGTGGATCTTCTTTCGAGATGGCCTCGGCGACTTCGTTCGGGAGGTACTCGTTCGCCACGTCTCGCCACGTGTGCGCTTCCGTAGTTTTTGCTGCCGCGCGTGTTGCATGTGCTGCTGTTTTCGCGGTTGATGTCGTCATTTCTTCTTCTTCTTCTTCTTTCTTTACGCGCGCGTACGCAAGTTGTGACGACACCTTCATTTTTCTTCGATCTTCTTCGATTTTTTCTTCTTTGTTTTCTCTTCTTGGGAAAAAAAGAGGAGAAACTTTGTCTCTTTGTGTTGAAAATACGCGAGAAAGAAGACGACGACGATTCAGACGACGACGATGTTTTTTCTCGTCGTCGTCTGAATCGCTTTGCCTCCTCGAAGAAGAAGAGCTTTGAACAGCCTCTCTCCTTCTCACTTTCTGCGGCGATGATGGTACGAACGAACGATGATGATGAGATGTGAAGCGAAGAGAAGGAGAAAAAGCGAGAGGAAGCATACAAAGAGTGTTTTCTCTAGGCGCGCGCGCTTCTGCCTGAGAGATATAAAATGAAGAAAGTCGTGAAGAGATATTTTTGCTTGCTTCGCAAAGAAAGGAGGGACAAGAATGTGACTCTCGCTTTTGTTTCCAACATTTTTTTATTTTGCCTCCTAAAACCGCTCATCTATTACTAACGCTATTGCTACGAGTACTACCTGCTACCACTACTGTTACTATTACAGAACTGTAAAAGAGTACCATTTTCCTGCACTCCGAATTTTGAGGCTAAAAATACCGCGCGGGAAAGGACGGAGGACGAAGAAGGCGAAAGCGCGTTCGTTTCGGCGTCGTCGCGGTGGTCGTCCTTGAGATTGAGCGCGCCGTGAGCGTAAAACTCGTACCCACTAATGCCGACGCCTGAGGAACCTTCTGCTTCTGATGCTGATGCTCCCGTCGCTTCTCCGAGCATCTTCCCTTTCGCGTCACGAGCGAGCGCGGAAGCGAAACACACGGCAAATTGCAACAGTTTCAAAGGAGAGGACGGACAGTCAGTCTCGCTACCGGAAGAAGATGAAAAGGCAAACAGAGAAACACGTTTGAAGAGAAGGCCCCATATTTTTGCATCGTCGCCAATTGTCTCTGACGATGAACTCGCTTTCCTAACGCGCTCAGTTTCGATGAATGTTTGCACGTATTGGAACAAAGTATGGTATTCTTCTTCTCCTTCTTCCATTATCAAACACCGGAGCGTCATCTTCACCATTGTCGAGAAGCATTCCACGTACCAGAAGCGCTGGACGATTGGATACGCCGGAAAGAGGTCCTTCTCGTTTTCTAAGGCGCACAGTGATGCCGCGAGGTAATCAGCTTCATCGCTCAAGAGTTTATATTCTTTATTTATGCTCTCTTGCGGACGAGGTAAATCTTGAAAAAGAAGACCGTTGTCCAGGTTGCGTTCTCTGACGTCGCCGCCGGCAGTCGAGCACAGAGAGTGATCGATTAACGCATTCAAAACTATACTTTGCTCGTATGAATCATCCGAGCAATACCAAGAAGAGAGAGAAACATCGGTTTTGCCACCTTGGTCGATGATTTGCGAATGTGAAACGCCAAAGTCTTCTCGAAACATGGCAAAGGCGCATCGCGCAGCGGCGTAGCATCCAAACTGGCCTTTCCTCA
>Ga0255775_1001529_pt1 | contig 21402 bp, 17 predicted proteins | sample 011ome_26_FD_179973 | JGI IMG/M metagenome (GOLD analysis project Ga0255775, IMG submission 179973) | Coastal salt marsh microbial communities from the Groves Creek Marsh, Skidaway Island, Georgia - 011511BT metaG (version 2) | ecosystem: Environmental > Aquatic > Marine > Intertidal zone > Salt...
GGGGAAAATCTGAAGAAGAAGAAGAAGAAAAAAAAGAAGAAGGGGATCAGTATGAACAACAAGAAAAAATGCTTATATACAACTCGGTTCACTTGGGAATATCCGGCGGGGTCTCCTCGCCCTTGTACGTCCTCGTCGGCGCGGCGAACCCGCACGACTTCCCGTCCTTCTCCACCACCGTCTCCGCCCACGGCACCTCGTATTTTCCGGCGACCATGTCTGTCATGAACGTGTACGGACAGTCTCTCGCTCCCCCCGAGACAGCGACGTAACCTCTGTGTCCCAGTTGATACGGGTTATTCTCAACCCCCCACGTCGCCCGAGCCTCTCTGACGAGATCCGGACGTATCTCCGCCGTGATAATCTCGTTCGGTCGACCCGTTGTGCCGTGCGCTAAAACCTCGCCGTCGTAGTTGACTATCATCCCCTCGCCCATGCTGTCGAACGTGCCGTCAGAGCCGCACATGCACACGTTGACTGTCGCCATCAGGTTGCAAAAAGCGTTGGAACGGTTGGTGTACCTCCACGGCTCTCTGATTGGCGCCGTGTAACCCGCGGTTCGTATCATGATCTCCGCGCCTTTGTACGCGCATTCTCTCGCACACTCGGGAAACATGCCGTCGTGGCAGATGATGAGGGCGAGGATGCACCCTTTCGGTCCGACGCACGTGGGTATCCCCACGTTACCGGGCTCCCACGGCTCAACCGGGACCCAGGGGTGGAGCTTGCGATAGTAGAGCTTGATGGCGCCCTCAGCATCGATGACAACGCCGGTGTTGTACGGCATGCCCCCTGGGTTGAGCTCCATGATGGAGAAACATCCCCAGATGCTGTTGTCGACGCACGCTTTACGAAACGCCGCGATCTCGGGTCCGTCCAGCGAACACATGATTGCCGGGTTCGTGTCCATTGACAGACCGTGGAGGGAGTACTCGGGGAACACCACGAGGTCCATCGTCGGCAAATTTCGTCGCGCCTTGGCCACCAAGTCGACGATACATTGGGTTTGCACGGCGAGGTCGGTGGGAGTGACGACGTTGGGAAGCTGGAGCTGTACTACCCCGAAGACGACGCCGTTCGGGGACTTATTCAGGCCTCCAAGGCCACCGGTGGACATGATGCAGCAACTAAGCAAGCAACTTTCTTCGACACTCACTCGATCATACTGCGCGTGAGTTAGCAGTCAGTCCGAGTGGATATGATACACGTGCGTGCCTTGTTTTGATGAGATGGGAAATTCTGAAGAAGAAGAAGAAGAAGAGAGAGCAGAGTTCGTTGCTTTTGTGAGACACCTAAAGATAGAAATCTGCGCAACAAACTATAGAGCTAAACTTTACTAACGTTATTATCGTCATACTACTAGTACTAGTACTACTACTACTCATATACGTTTGCTCATATCATTACTCCCAAGGCAACGATACTCGCTGGATCATAGATTTTACCGAACCCGCCTTTTTCGATTTTGCACGCTTACACACCGACAGGGCACCTTGCATTTCCGGACATCTCGCTTCGTACGGAGCACCAACAGCGAATGGGTCTCTGAGTTTTCTCTTTTCAGATAACGGAGCTTCGCACCCGTACGCATCTTTCTCGAATAAGCTTCTGACCTTGACTTCTCCTTCCACGAACTGTTTCTTAAACGACATCACCTCGGGCGTTCCGACGAACGCAAACCTTACGCTTGGTATTTTTAACGCCTTGGCGTGAAGCTCTTCGAATCGCTCTCGCTTGAAGTCGTAGCCAACCACGGTCGTTTTCATCGGATACTTCCCCGTCAACTCGTAAAACCGACACATGGAAAACATCAAATTTTCAAAACTATCTCGAGCGTACTCCTCCGTAAACGCTCTCTTCTCTACGCTCATCTCCCCAAACCAGTTATACGCTCGCGAAACTTGCCAATAGGACGATCCTTCGCTCACTTGACCGCCTAACTTTCTCGTTTTACCACCACTAAACAATAAAATTGCCTTTCCATCTCGTGCGGCTGTTTCGACGCCGACTTTAATCTGTTCGACCAAAGCGTTTGCCGTTCCCGCGTGCATCTGATACTCTTCTAGAAACCACGAATTTTCCTCTCCAGCGCGCATGTAATCGCTCCCAGAGTACACGGAGTGTCCAGTGACTATCACTAAGTTATCGTACTCAGGAAATGGAAACATGTTATCCTCTCCGTCCAAGAGAGAGTGGTGGTATTTGTTCGTGTTCTTATTGTTGTTGCTATACCTTTTACCACCACCACCTGTTTTTGATGTCGACAATACACTACCCGGGTGATCCTCGTCCTCGTTCCCGTCCTCGAAGACGACTTTCACGACCAGCCATCGAAAGAACAAAGCGACGACGAAAAATCGCACCACCTCGAACGCCACTCTCGCTTTCTTTTGCGTGAAGAGAAATAAAAAAAGTTGCCGCATGTGCGTCCCTCCGGGGGGGAGGAAACTCTTCTCTTTCGTTCGATATTTATTTTCATCGTTATCGTCTATAAACGAGTGCGACAACCCACCACCACCAGACTCTGGATCGTTCGTCGTGAAATTATTCGCGTTCACACCACCACCTTGACCACTACCACCACCGATGTGCGTGGGAAGCATAGTAGTCTGACTCCTCCTACTCCTCCTCTTCACTACGTGATGTGATGATGATGACAAAAGCAGCTAAAAGAAATTCTGGCGAAAAAACGTGCATGCGATGGTTTTTGAGTTTTGAGTTTTGAGTTTTGACAAACAGACGAACACACACCACTCGCAGACAAAACGAACATTTCCACCACAACACATTTGTACACAAAACGAATGAAGAAGAAGAAGAAGAAGAAGAAGAAACGCAGCAAATACATATAAAAAACACACATATATTTATACACTACTGAAGATAACAACATCATCGTAATGGTATTCAGCGCGAAGAAAGGGTTCACTTCGCTCCAAGCGGCGGCGTTTAGCGCGCAACTCGTGTTGACATGTTCCGTCTCCCTTTTGACGCACGCGACGATATCTCCGAACGGGAAATACGCGTATAAGACGGTCACGATACCATTCTTCGCGGAAGTGACGAAGTTAGCCTTGTCTTCCACGTTCTTTTACAACGATTACGTCCAATCGAACGGGCAGTTACAAATCGAGAGGAGTTCGCAAACCGTGTTAACTGCGGCTGTCCCGGCGTTGTTGTACTTCGTCTCGAACAATCTGAACTTTATCATCATACGCGAGCTCGGAGCGACGAACTTTCAACTGTTGAACAACTTGAAAATATTATCGACGGCTATATTCTTTCGCATAATCATGAAAGTAGATTTGAATAAATTACAATGGAGAATGCTCGTGTTATTAACGATAGGATGCACGGTGTCGCAACTCGGCCAAGGCAAGGACGGACACGTCTTGGTCGGGAGCGCGCTAGGATACGGATTGAAAGTATGCAACGCGTGTTTAACCGCGATGAGTAGCGTTTTCTGCGAGAAGTTTCTGAAACACTTGCCGAACAACTTTCACTTTCAGAACGTGTTGTTATATTCGTGGGGGGTACTCTTTACGACCGTATCCGTGGTGTGGGACGGCGAGCTTTTCAGCAAAGGCGTGGAGGTGCTATTTAGAGGTCACACCGCGTTGACGTTTATGTTGATTTGTAATTACGCGTTCGTAGGCATAGCGACGAGTGGAGTTATGAAGTTTTTGGATAATATTGCAAAGACGTTTGCGGCGACCGGGGCGATGTTTATCGTCGCCACGTTATCCATCGTAAAATTTGGCGAGCCTTTTCGCATAGAGTTAGTCTTGGGTTGTTTAATCGCCGCCGTCGCGGTAGACGTGTATTATCACGGCGAGTTGCTCTTGGATAAGAAGAAAGACGACGACTTCCTCGACGACGAAGAGCTCGTCGTCGTTCAGGGGTCGTCCAGTACGAGTAGAGGGGAGGAAAAAAATGCGACGATATAAGTAACAAGTAGCGGAAGAGAAGAGAAGAGAAAAGTGCTTTTCGTTTTTTGAGAGAGATTTAGGTTTGAGTACGCGTAGAAAAGTTGTAAAATTTTTGACTTCACTCTCTTTTACTTCAAAGATTGCTGTTTGTTTGATATTTGATTTGATTGCGCGCGATACTTACTCACGAAAAAATCGGTGACATACACTCTCTTCCTCCTCCTCCTCCTCTGGTTTGCGTCGAGGAGTACTGAGAAACGCCTTTTGCGGGGTAACGTTCCCATAACACGGCAAAAAACACTTTTAAAAGAGGGTAGAAAAAAATGCGCTTAAAATTCTCTTCTTTGGCTTATCGACAATATTCCGTTCGTTATTAAAAAGTTAGTTACGTTTGACTTGCTTCCGTAACTGTAAGAACAAATGTCGTCGGGAGGCAGCGATGTACGAACGACGACGTGCTTCGATAAGTATAACTTCGCATGCGTGAATACGAACGTTAAAGATGCGGACGTTATCACCGCGTTTGCGGTCTACATCCTTCTCGCGTTTCTCCTCCTCGCATCGTTCGGACTGCTGAGGCATAATATACCCATATACTCTGGGAGGTGCTATTTGAGTTCGCTGAACGTGGCTGGAAACGCGCCGCCGCCTTTGCCGAAACTTAAGCAGCGAAAAAAAGAAAACATACTGAAGTACTGGTTTGTGCACGTGTTCGGTTGGGTGTCTCACGTCATGAACGTTTCGGATACCGAGTTGGTGAACTCGAGCGGACTGGACGCCTTGGTATTTTTACGAGTCGCGCAGTTTGGAACGCAACTGTTTCTACCGATTACCGTTTTAGGACTCATTATGCTGTGTCCGATCCATATTTCTCAGTCGTTTTATATAGACTCGTTGAGAGAGACGTACGTGAATAGTACAGATGCGGTGAATTCAGGTGAAAATTATTTGATGGGGTTGACCATCGCAAATATTGAGCCTATGTCTGGTATATTTTGGGTGCACGTCCTGTTTTCCTGGCTCATCACGTTGTATACGCTATGGTTATTAAAGCATCACTATCGTTCTTACGAATTTTTGAGGCAAGTGTATGGAAGTTCCACGGGAGAGTGTAATGTATGGAGAACAATGCATTTGCCGCAAACGACTTTGCAACGTTTGTTGCAACAAGGAACGAACGAAACGGCGGAATTTGGAATCAACGTGCTCCAACCAATAGAAAAACAAGAAGAATACGACGTAGAAAATAGGATGAGTGGCGATCAAGGCGGTCTTGACAAAACAAGTAGTGGGGATGTAGGTGATGGATCTGTGAGAAAAGGAGTAACAAACCCATTTTTATCGACAGTGTCAAAAACGCTCGCTGAGATTGCAGATATCGTTTCCGGGCCCAGCGATTACGAAGAGAACGATTATAGTAAGTTTAGCGCAAGAAGTGATGGTCGTGGTGGTATTATTGATCAGTTGCAGACACAGCGTTCGGGAATGTCTAATTTTAGTACGGGAAGTGAGGGAAGAAGAAGTGCAGTCAAAAATAATAGCGCGAATGTTGCCGATGAATCGTGGCCTATCCTTTTAGAAGCAATGTTAGGTCCAGGTCTAAGTAGATCCGTGATATCGCCAAGAACTAGCGGAGGAGGTGATTTTCCTACTCCGATGTGTAGCGAAAATAGGTTCTCAACTCCAGTGGCATCAATTAATGCGGATCCAAATAATTTCAATCGAAGATCGTCACTCCCGACGTCGCCGACTGGTACCATGGTGGAAAATAGCGCACAAGAAAGAAGTCATCCTGAGAAAAATATCGACGACAGAGAGAACATCAGCAGCAAGCTAAATAGCCCTGAATCGAATGCAAGTCCTACATCGGTTTCCAGCGACGCATCCAGAGGAAGTGAAAACACGAAAAATAGCGGAGCAAAGTTCAACATGCCCAGAGCGTCTCTGGATTTGCGATTGTCAAATTACGTCACAACGCGGCCGAAAGGTTCTGACGTAGCGAGTCGGTATCATAAAAGTGAGAAACAGCACCTGACGAAAAGAGAAGAAAGAGAGAGACAAAAGAGGCAGCTTTTTCAGGAGAGACAAGAGTTAGCAAAAAGAGACGAAGAAAACGACAGCGATACTTACAGCACTAGAAAAAGAGTGATTCCGGCACCAATTGCGATTCCAAGACCAACTGGCCGCGAGTCAGGATCTGAAACGCCAGGTGAATTATCAACGGCGTCCTCGATGGGTCCGCTTTCGCCTTTGTCGCCACCCGATGCACTTGAGGCGACTCCAGATTCGTTTACATCGAAAAATGTGCACAATACTACTGCGTCAATCGGTGATTTACCGCTGAAATTGAGACGACCAGAATCGCCCAATCCGTTTCTGAGAATGCCATCAGCTGAAAATTTGAACGAAGGCATCATTCAAGGATTCAATAATACTAATAAAAGCGGGTCCTTTGAAAATTTAGAAAGTTCGGGTAATGTTGTGAGAACTGAACTGCAAGTTCTGCAAGAAAATATTTCTCAAATCGTTGAAGATTTCACTGATTACGATGAACTTGAGGATACGCATTCGATCGCGCATAACTGGTGGGTGGGATTAGATATTGCCGAAACAGTGTGGGCTAACAATAACAATGTGAAAAATAGTGAAAATTTATGGGATGATGTCGAATGTGGAACTTGCGGTCAAGATGGCGAGAATAATATCCCGTGCACACCAACTCGAGCGCGCGGTGGAGGACTCATGCATAAATCGAGCTCAAAAGATATTGAACTGCAATATCTATCGCCTCATATTCGTTCTGATGATTCTTATGGACAAGATCTCTCAGATCTCGCAGAAAAAGCTATGATGAACGATAATGCTTCTTCCTCTCGAACGAGTCCACATCCTACGCCATCTAAGGGTATTTCTCATCACGTGGTCACTCCTACGAAAGGCGCCGAAGCTGCGAGCAATCTCTTATTTCCAAATCCGTCATCTGCTCAAAATACTCCTACCCGTAAGGCGCATAGAAGACGACCGAGTGGTATGGATTTCGAAAATGAAAAAGTAAAAACGCAAACGATGGAGGCAGCGGCGGGAGTTTATGATGATTCTTATCAGTTTGCGAAGTGCTGTCCAGTACCATCTGTTGACGACAGACGATTCGTATCGGCAGTGCATTTTGTTGACGCGGATGAATTAGAGGAAGAATTTGCGGGAGAAGGTGACTTTCAAAACAACGGAGACATTAATATTCAACAACAACGAGAAAGAATCGTGTCAGTACTCGTCCAAAATTATTGCGTGTTGATGACAGATGTTGGTGATTCGCAAGGTCGAGGGGATCCGTGGGATGATCTTCAACACGTAGAAAAGTTCTTTCGCGGATTGTTTGGGGCTGATTTTCTCAGAATCATTCCCTTGCACGACCACGAACGCGTCGATTATTTGCTCACTCTGCGCGATGAAATAAAAAACTCCCGAGATCGATTAATGATGACGCGGAGAATTGGAGACATGTACGAAAGAGCTGGGACCGGATCAAAAGCATCAAATCGACGCGAATTTCTCACGAAAAGGCTAAAAACGATAGATGCTGAAATATTGCGCGAGAGAAGAGCAGCCTTATTCAAAGGCCCTGGACCTTCGTGCGTGATTGCGTTTCGATCTCAATACGCTGCAGCATGCGCTGCACAGTGTAGAATTACTTCTCGAGGAGGATCCTTTCAAATCCAACCTGCGCCTGGACCGGATGATATCAATTGGCAAACTGTCTTACTGCGCAAAAAAGAGCGTAATCGCAGGTCATTATTCGTGCTACCTCTGATTGCGATTATTATTTTTATACCGATGGGAACGCTCGCCGGTGTTCTGAATACACTCTGCGCAAACGACGTGACATCATCAAGCGCATCAGAAGCAACGACGTTAGAATTTATGAACTGGTATTGCAAAAGTGAAGATGCAGGAGTCGTAAGAGTAATCGTGGGATCGATTTTACCGCCCATCTTGCTCACGCTATGGGAGACATTCATCATGAGTTTTGGATTACTTTATCTCGTCCAAGCGCAAACGACTCACGTTTCGTTATCAAAGACGGATCAGCAATTCACCAAGTTCTACTTTCTGTGGGCTTTTATGAATATATTCCTCGGTACTGTTTCGGGGTTCGCGTTTGAACGTTACTTGACGGCGTTGCAAACCGAAGGTCCAGATGAAATGTTAACGTTGCTTGGCTCATCCTTACCTTTGACGTCAAATTTCTTCCTCATTTGGATTTTATTTCGAGGAATTTATTTACCATCGCAACGCTTAATCTTCCCGCATCCTGGCGTACTGTGTATGGCGGTGAACAAGTTTTGCTGTTGTTTGGGTTGCGCGGTCACACCACGCGACCGGACGGTGAAGTACTCGCCAAGGTCAGTTAGAGCTGGAAGAGAAGTTGGCGTTTTCGTCATGGTGATGCTCATTGGTTTGGTTTTCGCTCCAGTTGCGCCGATGATCTCGCTACTTTCGACGATTTTCTTCGTCTTCAACTTTATAATTTGGCGTTATCACATCTTATACGTCTACGACAAGACGTATGAATCGAGTGGATCGATGTGGCAAACTGTTACGGACTTGACGATATATGCACTTTTGATCGCGCAAAGCTTTCTCTCTTTCGTCTTGCTATCAAAGAGAGCTTATGCCCCTTCTTTGGTTTTGTGGGTCACCTCAGTCCCAGTTTTAATGCAAAACAAAGCAAAATTTCGCATGCGTCACGAAAAGTTGAAGTGGGCAGTACCTTTACCGCACGCCGCGGTCGCTCCGAGAGTTGAGTTTGATCCGGTCGCATATCGGCATCCGGCGTTGAATGAAAACTCTTTCGGTTGGCATCCAGATGTCGGTAAAGTTTGGAGAGGATATAAAGACGTGACGAGCAAACGCGCGTTCGGTAGAAAGTTTCGTTACAATTACTACAATCCTCCTTCGTAATTGTATGATTTGTATTTATAGTTTCAATAATAGCCCATAGCTTCAATATACGTGTACGTCTAGCACAAACAGGGAGAGCAATTTGTAATTTGATTTGATATTTTGAAGATAAAGAACTCTCTCCAGAAAAAAAGATATCCATCGTCCTGTCTGTGACGAGGAGGTCGAGGACGATGACGACGACGATGTTGACTTCTCGCCTCGCGAGTCACTCTGTCTCCTCTTCGTCCTTTTCTCGAGTTGCTGCCGTCGCCGATAGAAGAGCAGCTCAACCAACAAGATACGATTCCAGTTGGAAACAACAACAACAACGACACCCATTTCCCCTCCGGCCATCGAGGAAGGCAAAGTTGCTCCTGAGTGGTAGCGATAGCAGCAAAATAGAAGTGAGAATACAAAGGAGAAGAGCATTTGTTCGTAGTACTACTAATGACGGTAGTAACAACCACCAACATCTTGAGGAGAAGGAGGAGCGGGAGGAGGATTTTGAAAAGAAAACGAGAGAAGAAGGAAAAGACTGGGAACGAAAACTCTTTAACGTGGACGATGGAAATGAAAGTATTACTATTGGAAAAATATGGGCAGTACCGTGGTCTCTGTCGCACGTCGTCGTGGTCATGATGCTCTGGATGATTTCATTTCTGTGGGTCGGACAGTCTTTTGTACCTTGGGCGACATTCCATATGGGTTTCGACGCAGAGGCGCTGACAAGTCGAGGCGTGGCGCTGTACTCTTTGTTTGCGGATATCGCAGCGTGTGTGGTTGGGATATTTTGCGTGTGGTTCGGGACGAGAAAGTATCAAGAAGAGTTGAAAAATACGAATTGGTTTCGGGTTACGTTTGAATCAGTCGAAGAGTTCAAACGGTGTTCGAAAGAGACTCTTTTGTTTGTGGCGACGTTTCCTCTCGTGAATCTCGTCGCGGAACTGAACTCAAAACTGTGCGATTATTTTGCAAACGGTGGAACAATTTTTAGCTTACGCGGCATCTTGACATCTTTATTCGGAGGTAATGGTTCCAGTACTCAACTGACAACCACTCCAGTGGTGGTAAATCCATCAAATTTTGAGCGCGTGGCTATGAGCGGAGACGGCGTCTCCGTATTATTCTACGCCGTCTTAGTCGCTGTGGTTGCCCCTATTTGGGAAGAGGTAATCTTTCGCGGCTTCCTCATGCCATCTTTGACGAAAAAGTGGCGCGTATCCACCTCCATATGTCTTTCTAGCTGTATATTTGCTCTGGCACACTTTTCGATGGACCGTTTCCTCCCACTCACGGCGCTTTCCGTGGCGCTCAGTATTCTTTACGTCCGAACTCGAAACGTCGTCGCACCTATCGTGCTTCACGCCTTGTGGAATGCTGCGGCTGTTTTAGAAGCCACGGACGCGTTTGATGTTTTGTTAGAGGGTTTGTTAGAAGCGTTGGGTGTTTTAGTTGGAGCTTAAGAGAAGAGAAGAGAAGAGAAGAGAAGAGAAGAGAAGAGAGTAATAGTAATAGTAATAGTAGTAGTACTGGTAGTAGTAGTTGTAGTTTTTGAGATCATTTTTTTAGACCAAAATTGCCCGCCAAAATTTTATAATTCTTCTCGACTGGAAGGAAACAAAAGAACCGATTCTTCACACCTCACTCATCTCCTCGAGTTCTTATAAAGAAAGAGAAATTAAAACATGGCAGGATATATCGGCGGAACGTTTTCGTTGATTAGTTCAACCGCCCGCGTTCGATACACTGGAATTTTAGCGGAAGTCAATCAGACCGACGGATCGATCATATTGAATAATGGTGCGTTTATTTATTCTTTCGTAGTTGAAAATTCTTGGCCTGGATCGAGAGAGAATGAACGAATCGTCTCAAAGGAGAAGGAAGAATACACTACTACTACTACTACTACTAATAAATCGTCTCAAAGTTGCTGTTCTTTTTCTTTTTCTACTCTCTCTCTTTTCGCACTCACGCGTATCTCTTTTTCTCTGTTCACGATGTTACATACTAAAAACAGTGTTGAGTCACGGCACGGAAAACCGAAGAAGTTTGGGGAAACCGGCGATTCCGCCCTCTCAGGAGGTCCACATGGGGATTCGTTTTCTCCAAAACGAAATCGAAGATATTGTTCAGATTCAAGAAATGGAGAGATATACAACCAGACACGGCGTCCCGGATGATTTGAGTCAATCTCAACAGGGGGTATTCCAACAGCAACAACCACCGCCACAGCAGTATCAACAACAGCAATACGGTGGCTGGGGACAACCTCCCCCGCAACAACCACCGCCACAACAACAGTATCAGCAACAAGGATATCAACAACAGCAACCACCACAACAAGGATTCGGACAGGCACCGCCTCAAGCACAGCGACAGCAGCCAGCTGGATTGGTACCGCCACCGGCGCGACCAGGAGCTGTTCCGGCGCAGTCAGCGCCGGCGCCGGCAAGAGTCATGGAAGCGGCGAAACCGGCATACGTGAAACCGACGAGTTTCGCTGCTGCCGCGCAAGCTGGTTTGCCAACATCGAAACCAAAGCCACCGCCACCAGATAGACCAGCACCCCCGCCAGGTGGTAGAGGTGCTGGGGGAAGAATCCCGCAACCAAGAGGTGCGGGTGGCAGAGGTGGCGGTCGATTTGGTAACGTATCGAACCAAAACTTGCCTCAAAGCGCGGTTGTTCCGACTGAAGCTTTTGATTTCGAAAGCATGCTTTCTAAATTTGACAAAGCTAGAGAACAAACGGCAAACGATCTTGGCGTCGCAAAATATGAAAAGGACGACTTCTTTGATACCATGTCCTCGGACGCGACGCAAAAAGAAAACAGAAGTGCGCACTTTCAAAGAATGGCGGAACAAAGAAAAGTTGATTCGGAGACTTTTGGAAGAGAAGGCGCGACGCATACGAGCGTTCACGGTCGCGGAAGAGGTCGTGGCAGAGGTCGAGGCCGAGGAGGCCGAGGAGGACGCTATTAGAAGATCAAAAATTATTTTTGTTCTGTGTTTGTGTTTAAATATATATTACAAATACTGCCCTCCCGATCGATTCCAAACAATTTCTCTATTTTTCTGTGTGTATTAGTTAGTAGTAAGCTTCGGAGAGGGCAAAGCGATTAACGATACAAAGACTCGCTTTGCAAGTTCTTTGCAATTTCTTTTTCCCACTTGTCTCCATTCGCCAACAACTTTTCCTTATCGTACAAAAGCTCCTCGTGACTGTACGTCGCGTATTCAAAGTTTGGTCCTTCCACAATCGCGTCTACCGGACACGCCTCTTGGCAAAAACCGCAGTATATGCACTTGGTCATATCGATGTCGTACTTTGTCGTTCTTCGCGATCCATCTTCTCTTTCTTCCGCGTCTATGGTAATCGCTTGCGCCGGACAGATGGCTTCGCACAATTTACACGCGATACATCTCTCCTCCCCGGTTGGGTATCTTCTCAACGCGTGTTCCCCGCGAAACCTCGGCGAGAGAGGACCTTTTTCGAACGGGTAATTTATCGTCACCTTGGTATCAAAAAAGTATTTCAACGTTAAACTCATCCCTCGAAAAAGTTCGGTTAAGAACAACGTGTTCGCGGACGCGTCCACGATGGAGGTTAAATCCGTCGCCACTGGTTTGTCCGACAAAGCTTTCGTCTGTTCCGGCGTGACGATCTCATTATTATTTTTTTGATCGTTTTTCGACGACGACGACGGAGAGGACGAGAAATGTCTTCTCTTCTTCTCGTTACTCAAATTAGTGTTGGTATAAAGAAGACTCTTTTCGGAGGAGCTGCTGATCCACGATGACGAACACAACGACGACGTTGAGGACGACGACGCCGAAGCGTGGCTGGATAATCGTCTCAAAAGCGTCGATGATCGGAGCATTTTTTCTATCTATTTTTATTCTTTTATGACGAAAGAAAGACTTTTGGGTTTCAAAAGGTGAGAAACCCCATCGCCATAAATAAAAGACGGAGAGAGAGAGGAGAAAAATATTATGTACGAGTTTCGCGCGAGAAAGTATTTGTATTATTAGTATTAGTTTTATTACACGAAAACAAAACGCATCCCTGCATAACCAACAGGCAACACACCGCGAGGATTAACTTCCTACTTGTAACTTATCGATTAAGCTCGAGTGCATCTTTTCTAGCTTCTGTAACTGGTCGTACACGGTTAAAATCTTTTGAGAGTTGATTTCCAAGACTAAACCGCCGACGACGGTTTCGTCCAAAACCGTGTACGCTTTCGGCGAGTTGAAAATCAAGTCTAACTCGCAGACGTTCTCAAACACTCTGTCCAAAGTTTCCACGTACACTTGAATCAAATCGAGCATGGCTAATTCAGATTCCGATCGGTCGGAGAGGATGCAAAAATACAAAGTCGCAAAGTGTCTGTAGACGAGCTTCGTATCCGGGCCGAAGGTATTGCTATCGTCCACGAACGAACACAAATGGTCTGGACGCGAGGTGACAATCTTATACACGGTTTGACACAGCTCGGATTGCTTATCGACAGCCTGTTTTTGTTTTTGTTTTTGTTGTTTAGAAGAGAAGAAGTGGATACATATATCAGTTCAGTCTCGCGCATAATTGGCGAACACAGAGAGAGAGAAAGAGAGAGAGAGAAGAGAGATTATAACACGTGTATACTAAAAGAGACGTACCAGCTGTTCGTAAAATCTGCACAGTCGAACCATCGCGTGGTTATTCACCACGATAAACGCTTTGATCATCTTTGACCAAACTCTTCTCTCTTTCTCTCGTTGTTTTTATTGCTCAATTTGTAAATTTATATGCGTGGAGCACGCGTGTACTCAATTCAATTTTCGATGATGCGCAAACTTTCTTCTTCTTCTTCTATCAAAAGAAAAGAATAAACTCTCTTCTAAACGACCACCACCGGTTTTGAAGAGGACTTCTTTAACTTCTTCTCGTATATGTATGTATATATAATCAAAAGAGAGAGAGAGAGAGAGAGAGAGAAGAGGGAAAGAGAGGAAAATTTTTTGCTCCGCAGAGAATGAAGCCAAACAGCGGCCCGAGACCAAAATGAATAAAAAGCAATCTTTCGACGACTTTCGTTCGTGGTCGAGACAAAAACCGCACTCGTAAAAATATAAAGAGGTGAGACGGAAGAAAATGTTGGGAAGACTGATGACGGAATGGCTGACGAGCAGCGCGCAGTGCGAAGAAGCACCGGAAAAGGTACGACTTTTGAAGAGCGAGCGAAAGACCGAGAGTTTTTGCTTTTCTTCTTCTCTCTTTCGACGCTACGAGAACGCGACTTTTTAAAGCGAGGAGGAAGCCGTGATGGATGACTCCTCTCTGTCATTCTCACGTGTAGGGATGGATCCAAACGCTTCAACCTCTTCTCTCTTTTTTTATTCTTTCTTTTGAATGCATTTGATGAGAGAGAAGAAGCGCATCGATATCATCATCCAAACGCGTTCTCTCACGCGAAGACATCATCGCAGCACTTCTTCGTCCACGATGAGTAGAAAGGAGTGGTCTCTTTCTTTTGTTGCAAAGTAGAAAAGAGAAAGAGAGAAACGAATCCTCTCTCTCCTCCGCGAAGGGAAAGGAGGAATCGTGATTTTGGGCGAAAACAAGAAGAAGAAGAAGAAAGGGCTTCCTTCCTCCAAAAAGGAGAGAAAAATGCGATGCTTATTTTACTAACGCGATTTTTCAAACTCTCTCTCTCTCTCTAATATATAATACTATTCAAAAACAGAACGAAGAGGAACAAGTAGAAGAAGAACAAGTAGCAGCAGAGGAAGAGCCAGAACAAGAGGAAGAAGCATCGTCTGAAGATATTGTGGTTAAAACTACGCCGTTCGACCCGAGGTTCCCGCAGCAAAATCAAGCGAAGCATTGCTACACGCGATACAACGAGTATCACAAGTGCGCGGCTGAAAAGGGAGAAGAAGAGTGCGCTTCTATGGCGAGATTGTACAGATCTATTTGTCCGGGAGAATGGGTGGAGAAATGGAACGAAGAACGCGACAATGGAACGTGGCCGGGACGCTATTAAACACACGCACTTGTATCTACGAAAAACTATATCATCATCATCATCATCATCAAAATTTTCTATATTATCGCATCCACCTCCCGCTGGAAATCCATTTCATTTGCATGTACGCTCTTTCGTAGAACGCTTCGAGAGAATCCAGCGCTGGTCGAACGTCTACGTGCATTGCTATCGGTCCAACCTCGAGAGAGGAAGAATCGCCCTTTCCTTGCGGAGGAACTTTGGCGTTGTAAAAATCTATGACGTACCGAACGTCTTCACCGTTTCTATCGATTATCCAATCGTGTCTATCAAAAGGTAACTTATACCCGAGCGCGTTCAATAATCTCGCTTTCGGGGAGTAATCTCTTGGTTTCCCCTTAAACCGCAAAAGAGAAACAGACGCGTTGTTTGTTTCTTCCTCGCCTGGATCTCCTCCTCCTCCTCCTCCTCCTCCGCTAAGCGTCTTCGGATGAAACTCTTTCTCCCACTTTAGAATTTCTTGCCAACACCTCTCGTTGACGACGTTGTGAATTTTAACTACGTTGTCGATGTCTGTTTCCGGTGGTTGCCACCCTTTCCGTTTAATCGCTTCGTAAAACATCTTCGGCGAAGGATACGTCCAATTTTTTGTTCTGCTCTTTTCATCTTGTTGGTGTTTGGGAAGGTCCGTCGCGCGCTGAGAAATTGGAATCGAACTCGTCTCTCTCAGCTTACTCAGTTTCGAAATTCCCGACGAGGACGACGAGAATGAAGATCTCCTTCTCGTTTCCTCTATCTTTTTCCTTCTGTCGTCATCGTCCTCGTCGACGCCGTCGTCCAAATTCTTCGGCATAAAGTTCGCCTCCGAAGTCGTTGTTTTCCCGTTGTCTCGTTCTCGCGCAGAAGAAGAAGAAGAAGAAGAAGAAGAAGAAGAAGAACTGGCGACTTTGGCGAAAAGAGACGCCGCTCTTTGCTCCCTTCTTTCCAGAGACTCCTCTCCACGACGAGCTGGTTTAGAAGATTGGGCGCCCATGATGATGTATCTCTCCCCTTTAAAGGAAAATCTGAAGTGTGGGATTCTGTGTGTGTGTGTGTAACTAAAGCTCTATTCTATAACTTTGTCTTTCTAATAAGTTTCTATTTTATCGAAGAGAACCAGCAGCAGTTTCTTTGAAACGAAACCCTTTTGAAACGAGACGACTTTGGTACCACGAGCAAGAAGACGCGGGAACGACCGACGACGACGACGGCTTCGAGGAGGATTTCAAGACGATCCTCGCGAAGACGTTTCCTTTTACGTTTTTGCGCGTTCCTCTCCTTTCTTCTTTTTCTTCTGCTTCGAACAGGCCGTTGAGATTTCTCTTCATCGCGAAGCGATTGCTCAGTTCTGCTCTCAGTGCGTTCTTTTCATCATCGCTCTCATCGTCATTATCAGCGGCGTCTTCGTGTTTTAAAAATATCCAAATCTTTTGCGAAGTGCGCGAGGGATTCGTTCGCAAGCCGGCGACGTGCGGCATCACCGCTCTCACTATTCTATTCGCCGCCGATTTCGTCTTCTTTTCGCTCTGTGCTTCTTCTTCTTCTCCTCCTTCTCCTCTCGTCGCACTATATCTCACGTCTTCTAAATCGATGATGTACGTTTCAACCGGTCGATTCACAGTCGCGCCAAAACACACCGCCACTCGCTTCACCGGTTGTCTCGACGCGAACTCTTCTTCGCTCAGAGACTCCATCAAGCGCTCAATTTGCGCAATCTGATTAAATAACTTCTTCTCCGATCTCTTGCTGCTCTTTCTTTTCCTCTTCTTCTTCGTTTTCTCCTTTGCATTCTCTTCGTTTGGATCCTCCTCTTCTTCTTCTTTTTGTTCTACTCTCCGCAGCGACACCAAATCTGCATACATGAGCGGAATTTGGTTTCTGTTGAAGAGCAGAAACTTAACAATCTCTCGACAAATGTGTGCGACTGTTCTCGCCGTCAGCAGCGCATCCTCCTCCTCGAAATTCGGAATCCGGAACGGTCCTATTTCCGAGAGCGTTTCTCTCCCGTCGCTCTTTTTGCGCTTCTTCTTCTTTTTCTCTTCTTCTCCTTTTCCTTCTCGCTGTTGTTGTCCTCGTTTCTCCGTCGTGCTCGTTGATGTTTTTCTTCTTTTCATCTGAACTCCTTTTCGCTTTTGCTCGTCATCGTGTCGTCGTCAATAGTAGCGCTACACATTTTCTCTCTTCTTCTTCTTCTTTGTCTTCTTCGTCGTAACATCATCCTCATCCTCATCCTCATCTGTCTCTCTCTCTCTCTCTGTCTCTCTCTCTCTCTCTCTCTCTTTGTAAAAAGTTTGATGTTGGGTTTGTTCGTTATAAAAAAGAGGGGAACAGAAGAGAGAAAAATTTGAAGAACAACACAAAACAGAACAACAACAAAAAACAGCAGAATTTTATTCTTCTTTATTCTTCACACAACAAACTGAATTAAGAGAGAGAATGCAAAGTGTCACTTCTCTTCTCACTACTCCTCGCGCTGCTTTGGTCGCATCAAATCATCCTCTTTCAAAGAAGAAGAGTTGTTGCAGTAAAAGCAATAAAAGCAGCAGCGGCGTGGGGGGTATTCGAAGACGACAAAGGACCACTCGGAGTCAATTCGTACATTTTAATGTGGCTGCGGTTGCCGCCGAAAACGAGGAGGGGGAGGACGAGGACGATGAAGAAATGTTCGAAATAGACGAGGGAGAGTTTATCGTGGAAGCGTTCGATACGGAGGAAGAATTATCCGCGGCGTTGTGCTTGGAAGTGTTTGAAAACGCGAAAGCGTGCATCGAAGACAGAGGCGCGTTCTCGTTAGCCATACCAGGCGGGAGCGTGGCGAAAGCTTTGAAAGGATTGTGCGAATTGGAGGACGAAGGTTTGGATTGGAGCAAAATGCACGTGTTTTTCGTCAACGAGAGACCGGAGGAACAAAAGTGCTATAATTTGGCGAGAACAACGTGGGTGGATGAATTCATCGCACAAGGGAAATTTAAATTGGAGAATTTACACAAAGTGATGGAAAACGCGGAGGATTTGGACGGAGTCGCCAAAGACTACGAGGCGCAAATGTTCGCGTTGGCCGAGGACGAAGTGTTGCCGAGAGACGAATACACGAAAGCGCCTGTGTTTGATTTGATTTTACTTGGGATGGGTGCCGATGGCCACGTGGGTTCTATTTATCCCAATTCTCCGCAAGCGAAAGACGAGAACATCTCCACGAACGTTTTCGCCGTGGACATGCCAGGGAAGCGAACGATTTCGATGAGTTTACACTTGATAAATCAAGCCGATCGCGTGGTCGTCGCGGCGACCGGCGCCGGGAAAGCCGAAACTGTAAAGAAAGCGTTGGAGGAAGATTTGGAGTTTGGTGAATTACCGGGAGCAATGGTGGACGCGTTTTCGACGATTTGGTTTTTGGATCTCGCCGCCGCTTCAAAGCTATCGAGCGTTCAGGACGACGAGTAGAAAGCGCTCGCTCGCGGTTTCGTCGTTGCTCGCGTTGCTCGTTTGCGTTGATTTCTATATACCAGTATATCATTACTCTACTTTATTATGTACCAGTGTTACTTTTTAATTTACAACAATCTTTCGCTTTCTTATTATACGCGGCGCTTTTTAAAATTGACCACTAATCGACGGCGCTTTATTCACCGCACCCATCATCGCGACAACTCTTTCTCTCAGTTGAGCGACGTCCCAATCCAAATCAGTAATCACGTGCTCGTAGATGTACCCAGCCTTGTCCAATTTGTATTCACTAATGCCGTCAAACTGCGCGACGTCGACTCCAATCGCCGCTCCGAGACGAATATGACCGCGTACGCTCCATCGCACGCGAATAGTTCGCTTCCCGGTCGTGCTTAATGGCGACCAAATTCTCGTCACTTTCACCGAACACGAACTGAATATGATGGCCGCAATCGTTCTGATGACTTTGAAAACTCTTTTATAATGATTCAAACCTCTGGCCATGACGTATCCTCCGTCTCCGCCGATCAAGCTGTCTGGATCTCGGTTTCGTCCAAAAGTACACGTCGCGTCGACTAATCCAACGTCTTCCCTGAATATCGAAAACCGTGGTTCTTTTGATAGAAAAAACGGATAGTCTTCGCGCAAGGTACGAATGGCTTCGCCCGACTGCGCGTAGAACTCGTCGTCTGGTTCTTTTTTGTTCTGGTTGCTCGATCTATCGCCGTTATCCGAGGACGATGCCGAGCGTCGCCCTCCGCTTTCGTTCGATTCTGGAGCCGAAACTACCGGGAGACAAATCAAAGGCGTCGTCAATGGGTTCATTGTCGTCGTCATTGCCGCTGCTGCTCCGCTACTCTTCGTACTGCTATTATTCCACGCTTTCCACGAGTGCGTATCTCGCTCCCTCTGTCGTCTCATGTTCTCTCGGTCCGTTTCTTCGTCGTCAATTTTCAAATCCAATGTCGCGCGTACGCCTTTACCGCCACCTCTGCAGCTTGGGCATATCGTTCGACACGTATAGTTGCACGTCCCGCACCCCTCTCCGTCGTTTGACCACTTTGTGCACGCGCACGTCGCGTATCCAGTCCCTTCGCACGTGGGGCAATCTTCCCGTCCTGACCCGAAAAAGTTCTTCGTTTGTCCGTTAGGAGATTTGTTGCTTCCCCCGACTAACGCTTTGATGCGGTCCCGAAAGAGAAAGGCACCCGCGGCGACGGCGGAAAGCGCGCCTTGTTCAACCAGCCACTGGGCACTCCCGAACGACGGTAACGAAGAATACACTTTCAAACTGTTCTTTCGACGACGTCCACCAGAGAGACGATGTTGTTGGTATTGTAATTTGCTCTCGTTAAAGTTGTTGACTTTATTCTCAGAAAGCCTCCTCTGAAAACTTCCATTTTGGGAAGAAAAAGAACACGACGCCGTTCGGTGCGAATTCGAGCGGTGCAAACACCGCGTCGTTGGTGTCGTCGATTCGGACGAGGAATTATTTTTCCTTCTTCGATTATTCGCAGGACTCAAACGTGCGACAACTGATGACGCGACTGGAACACCACACAAAGACTCCATTATTTGTGCACACAAATATCTTCTTCGCGCGGACTCTTTTTTTTAAGAGTCGGTTGTTTGCCCGAACGCAGAGTATATGTGGTGCGTGTGTTTATGCGCGCGAATACTATAATGAAGATGACGAGAGTGGTGACGCTTCTTTTTTCTGACAAAAAATCTGAGGAGGAGGAGAAAGGCGCTGTTGAATGGATTTTGCTTCATGCAAAAAAATTTTTAAAAGCTCTGCTTCACAAAATGCAAAAAAAAAGCCATGCACCCAAAAAAAAGAGGTTTTTGGCGACGTTTCGGAGTTTATCTTTTTTCCGCGCCAGACGAAAGGGCAGATAAAAATGCCTTTTTTGTGTTCGGATTTTAATAATACATTTCACGAGACGACGAGGATGAGAAAAGGTTTTAGATCTGAGAGAAGAAGAAGATAATAATCTACTAATGAAAGAGAAGATACCACGGGGGAGACGGAGATCGTCGCGAAATGGCGCGTCGTTCGGTCCTGCGCGAAAGAAGAAGAAGAAGATGCATCTTCTTTCGTGTTTTTTTTGCGTCACATCGTGGGTGCATGTGTTCACTTCTCTCGCGACCCTTGGGGAAGAAGTTCTCGACGCTTCAACGTGTCCGATCAGCAACGGTACAGGCGACCAAGGGTACGCGGATACCTATCGTGGCTGGTACGACGCGAGTGGGTGCGGTATTTGCCAAGATTACTGCAGATGGGTTGGAGATTCAGGTTCTGGTGGCGACCCGAGCGTGAGAACGTCCTCTGGTGATTCGTTTTGGTCGTGCAGAAAAGCGGGCGGGAAAGCGTCTAATCCGGGTACGAATCAAAAAGATTTTTGTCCGGATCCATCCAACACGAACATTCGAAGTGTTGGCGGTTGCGGTACCGATGATTACTCCGCGAAAGGCTATTACGGCGACACTTTCACCTTTGAAAAGTGTTCAGGGCAAGGCGTTGAACTGAACCCAACACAGACGACGTCTACGGAGGAAGAGACGCAGCCTCGCGTCTCTGGATTAGTCGGGATTCAAAGAGGCCCAAAACGTACAGAGTATGCGAACGGCATTTTTAACGTAAACACGGGAGGGAAGAACGGTAAAGAGTTACAAATCAATTCGCATCGTGTCAAAACGAGCGCTGATTACCAATTTTGGGAAGACGTGCAGTGTCGAGAGACGTTATACATCGGAAACGACGAGGAAGGCAACAAAATCGAGGTTGGCGAACGATTGGAAACTATCTTTGCGAAAATGGAGAGTTTGACGAAAGAATTCTTAGACGAAAATGCGATCCTTCGAGCGGAGAACGCAAACCTCCGCGCGTCGTTCAACGCGTTGTACGCCAAGGTTGACACGGTATTTCAGCCACCAAATCCGCCGCCTCCTCCTCCGTCGCCTCCTCCTCCGTCGCCTGCTCCTCCGCCGCCACCGAGTCCGATGCCTCCTCCTCCGTCGCCTCCTCCTCCGCCGCCACCGACTCCCATGCCTCC
>Ga0255775_1001559_pt1 | contig 21149 bp, 21 predicted proteins | sample 011ome_26_FD_179973 | JGI IMG/M metagenome (GOLD analysis project Ga0255775, IMG submission 179973) | Coastal salt marsh microbial communities from the Groves Creek Marsh, Skidaway Island, Georgia - 011511BT metaG (version 2) | ecosystem: Environmental > Aquatic > Marine > Intertidal zone > Salt...
TTATAAAAATCAGAAAAAAATTATTTAATTAACACTGGCTCCTTTACATTTTGCAAAAAATTAAAAATTAATAATTAATAATTAAGGAGCACAATACTTAATTATTAAAAGCATATGGATTTAAAATCTACTAATCCATCTCTCACACCTGCATCGATTAATCATATTTTAAAAAGTCTTCAAAAGCAAGCTGGGCTGAATCAAATAGGAGAGCTGTCTGGCCACTCATTTAGAGTTGGCGCTGCACTTGATCTATTAAACAAAAATGTCCCGCTTGAGAAAATTATGCTTAGAGGCGGTTGGAAATCAGAAACTAGTGCAATGAGATATCTTCAAAGTTGGAATGATAGCAACTGGTTGATTATTAGTTGACTAGAATAAATGTGTCACCCATACATCGGCATCATAATACTCAATAGGCCTCTCTACTGACTTACCTACCTTCTTTAACTCTGCAACATGAAGATGTCTGGGGGTTTGGCTGCACAGGTTATCAACCTCATAGTTAGCTTTGATTAGTTCAATACAAGTATGTGAACCTATGCAGTCTGAACACCTATTACTAAAATTTTTATTATTTATCCTTATGTAAAATATCACTAATCTCACATAGCGACTTTAGATTGAATACGCATATAAATAAAGAGTTAGGAATGTAGCCGAAGCAAACAAATACGCCAATAATCTACCAATAAATATAGAATAAACATTTTCTATCCAGTCAGAATTTTCCAACTCAACATCTAAAGATCTAGACATCATTGGATCAATGTACATGGCCAAAATTATAGCGCCAATCCCGTGAAATGCAGTAGTTAACTGACTCATTGTCATTCTATAATCTGGAATTAAAATAGCAAGAGAAAAGGCAATAAGAAAACCTGTTGACAGAAAAAAATACGCGAAACTAGAAGTGATAATCTTTTTGAGTGAGAGATTTCTTATTTTTGGAATAACTTCCAGGTTTATCTGATTAAATTTATTTTTTTTGCCAAAAAATATCTTTATGATGGCTACTGGTATAGTGTTAGATTCGTACCGTATAAAAAGACGTTGGAATAATAACTGGAAGTAATTAAAATTAATCAATATTAGCAAGGAGGAAAAAAAAGCTGTAATCGTTAAAGCAGCTGCAGTCAGTAAAAATAATTGAATACTTAGATTAGACTCAATCAAAAAAGATAGAGACAGCAATAAAGGGGGTAAAAATAAACGGCTTATTGTAAAAATAGAGTGCTGTAAAGTTGTTCCTAGTGAAAGTCTCTTGACTAACTTCCCAGCCACTCTCGATCCAAAAGATGCAGTCTCAATAAATTGCATAGTAGTATAGCAAAGCAGCGCTATTAGGAAAAAATATATCATTTAGGGGGTAATAAATTTAGGGTCAAGATAACTTTAGAGGCTGATCTCTAAATATTTTAAGTAAATTTTGATACATATCTTCACCTCTACTATTAAACCTAAATTCACATTCTTTTAGGTGTAAATTAAACATCTTTTTATCCATGCCTTTAAATTTTACCAACCTTGTTTTGGCATAGCCCCAGAATGATTCAATTCCATTAATATGGGAGTTTCCTCTGGCAAACTCGTTCTTACCATGGTGCACTCTAAAGTGCTTCTTATAACCAAAATCTACTAAACCATTATACCCACGCCAACCATCAGAGTGAATAACACTGCCAACATCAACTTTACCTTTAATAACCTTCTGCAGCACAGCTGCAGAACAATCAGGAACAATCTCAGTATAAACCCTTCCTTGTCTTTTTAACAAACCAAACACAATAGTTTTACCTCTGGCGCCACGGCCGCGTTTACCGCGGACGCGCCGTGCGCCAAAATAACTTTCATCAACTTCAATCTCACCTTTGAGTGGGAACTGATCTTAACAATATTCAAATATTCTAGACCTAATAGCTGTTAAATATTTGTTAAATGAGAGATTTGAGTGGCACTCAAATCCTCAGAAAATAAGTAAATTATCTCTCTAAATTTCTTCTCAGAAATGTGAGAACGAATTACATACTTGTTTTTCATTGACATAGCAACATATTATCATGTTTTTATGCCTCTAAAGTTATCTAGACCCTAAATTTAACATATTATAGCTATTCATTGATTCTTGAAAGATTTGTCAACTGACTAAGCATAAATTATATAGTAGCTAAATCCATGACAGATGTAATAGCATCGCATGTTTGTTGAATTTCATCTTTGGTTAAAGTTGGGTGTACCAGAAACATCAAAGAAGTCTCTCCTAGTTCTTTTGCATTAGATAATCTTTCTTTAGGTCTAAATCCAGTATTATCAAATGCCTTTTCCAAATATACTTCAGAGCACGATCCAGAATAGCATGGCACACCTAATGTATTTATCTCTTTAATGACTCTATCACGACTCCAATCATCTTTTAATTCCTTTGACTTAATAAACACATAGCACTTATAAGCCGCATGTTCGACATGTTTAGGAATGCTCAGCATACGCAAACCTTTACACTGCTTAGCAGTATTCCAGATTTTATTAGCATTACTTAAACGCTTAGCATGCCAATCAGGCATTCTTTTTAACTGGATTCTGCCAATTGCAGCTTGCATTTCAGTCATGCGCCCATTAGTGCCAAACGATTCATGTAGCCATCTAAACCCTTCAGAATGCTCTCGTTCATACACAGCCTCATAACTCTTGCCATGGTCTTTATATGCCCACATCTCTCGCCACAAAGATTCATCATTGGTAGTTACCATGCCACCTTCGCCGCCTGTGGTCATTATCTTATCCTGACAAAAACTCCAACAACCGACATGTCCAATTGACCCAACAGGCTTGCCTTTGTATTTTGCCCCATGCGCTTGAGCACAATCCTCAATTACATACAAATCATGCTCGTTAGCGATAGCCATTATTTCATCCATATCACACGGCCAACCAGCTAAATGTACACAAACAATTACTTTAGTTTTGTCAGTGATAATAGAAAGAATAGCGCCGGGTGTAATGTTTTGAGATGATAAATCCACATCGGCAAATACAGGCACGGCACCAGCATTAACTATAGAAGAGATTGAAGCAATAAAAGTACGGGAAGTGACGATCACCTCATCTCCAATACCAATGTCCAAAGCTTTAAATGCAGCGTCCAAAGCCAACGTCCCATTTCCAAGGGCTATCGCATATTCAGAGTTTGACCAAATAGCAAACTCTTTTTCAAAGTCACAACATTCGTTGCCAGTCCAATAATTGACCTTATTAGACAATACAACTTCATGAACTGCATCAGCCTCCTCTACGGTGTATGAAGGCCATGATGAAAATTGATTATTTATCATTGGTTAATTTACGCACTACTTTAGCAGGCACACCAAAAGCAACAACGTTATCTGGAATATCTTTATTCACCAAACTATGGGCTCCGACTATTGAATTTTTACCGATAGTTACTCCAGGCAATACTGTTGAATGGCTTCCAATTCGACAATTATTTCTTAGCAAAACCTTGCCAACAGAGTTGTCAATAGTTGATACGGAATAAATAGAGCAATGGGAACCAATCTGTACATTATTTTCAATAACAACATCATGCAAAGCGTTAATGTATGAAAAAGCTCCAATATCAGTCTCAAACCCTAAATCAAAGCCTTCTATATTTTGAACTACCCAATTATATTTGGTAGGCTTACCATCTTCAATCTTTGGGTACTCCCAATTAGAAAATCTATTTCCCACTTTCATAAACTTCCTTTAAATTTATCCATAGTTACATGATTACTTTGACTGATACCATCACGCACAATTACTTTTTTTACAGTCATCCATAAGATTTTTATATCTAGCCACATTGATTGATTATCAATATACCAGACATCTAAATCAAATTTTTCATCCCAGCTAATTGCATTACGTCCATTAACCTGTGCCCAACCGGTAATACCCGGCCTAACTTTATGGCGCCTAGATTGCTTTTCCGAATACAAAGGTAAATATTCTACCAACAAGGGGCGAGGCCCCACTAAACTCATATCACCTTTTAAAACATTCCATAATTCTGGCAACTCATCTAAACTTGTTGATCTTAAAAATTTACCAAATTTAGTAAGCCTAACCTTGTCAGATAAAAGAACTCCATTTTTATCACATTCATCAGTCATTGTTCTGAACTTATACATATTAAATATCTCTCCATTTAAGCCAGGACGTGCCTGTTTAAAAAATATTGCAGGCCCTAATTTCAATCGAACTAATGCGGCGACTAAAATTATTATAAACATTAGGAGTAATAAACCAATAAACGTTATAACCAAATCAAATGCACGCTTCACGTAATCTCCATAATTTTTAACATCTCTTTATTTACTCTATGCACGTCAAATTTATCTTCAGCCATTTTTCTACTCTCTATACCCATTCTCTCTATTTGATTACTATTTTCAATAAACCAAATCATTTTTTTTGCGAGCGCCTCCGGTGACTTAACCGGCACTTTAAATCCATTTATACCCTCTTCTACAGTTTCTTTACATCCGACAGTGTTGGTTGTAAGAATGGGACGACCCATTGACATGGCTTCTAGCGTACTTCTAGGAAGTCCCTCATGATATGAAGGTAAGACATAAACATGTGAGTTTTTAATGTAGGGCCGTACATCGTCAGTTGATCCTTTATAGTCAATATAATCTGACCAAGTATCGACCTCATTTAAAAGTATTACATCTGGAGATGAGTCTTCCGGCCCAACTAGATCAAACCCAACATCAGGAAATTTATCTTTTACAATTTTTGCAGCGGCAGCATATTCTCGCAAACCCTTTTCGCCCAGTAAACGAGCGATACATAAAAAATTAATCTCGTCTTTCAAAAATGGCTCAACACTAAATTTGACAATATCCACACCTGACCCGTTCACAACATGAGTCTTTGATAACTCAACAATCCCCTTACTTACAAAAAAATTTCGATTGTCAGTATTTTGAAAAATAACAGATTTTGAATTCTTTAATGCGATTTTATAAAGAAAGATAACTAATTTTGTTAAAAATTTCCTTTTAAATGAGTCTCCTTGAAAAGAAAATCCAAGCCCTGTAATTAAGGCATAAAAATCTATTTTATGAAATTTTGCAGCTAACCCACCCCATATAACAGGCTTTATTGTGTACGATAAAATAACATTTGGAGATTCTTTCTGAAATATTTTGAACAATTTAAAAAATATGGTGAAATCATGCAAAGGATTCGTTTTATTTCTTTGAAAATTAATATGAGTATTTACAATATTTCGCTGTTTAAAGATATTGGAAAGTTCCTCAGAAGGGGTTGGCGATATGGTGACCACTTTACAACCTTTATTTTGTATATCTTGAATTAGCCACCCTCTAAAATTGATTAAGGATCTAGATTTGGAGGCAACTATAATGATTTTTTTCATCGATTGTTTTTTTACTCATGTTTTTTTACTCATGTTTTTTTACCTCGAACTGTTCGGGTTAGGTTTAACTCGTTCGAAATAAGAAATTTTAGATTATTGTGTTAAATTGTTGAGCACTATATTATTCAGTAGGGTGTAAAGTTCGTTGCACCCTCTCTAAATCTTGGTTTGATAAATTATTTTGAATAAAAGAAAACTTCCCGCCTTTTGATTTAGGAATTTTATCTATTTTTACAATATCAAATATAGTTTTTGAGCCAAATCTAAGTAACATTTCATCTAAAATAATTTTGTCCATAGTGTCAGAATAAAATTCCTTATCTATAACAATATTAATTGTAATACAATTAATATTGTTTTGTACGAATTGTATGCTTTTAACAGAGTTTGGTAGACCTTTTATAACATCTGCCAAATGACTTAAGCTAACCTTGCCACGCTCTAACGAATATAAGTATTCAACTTTCCGCCCTTCAATTGATTCAACTAATGGGTGCGATGAGCCACATTTACATCCCCCTGATTTAAATTTTATTTTATCGCCTATCCTGTAACGAATTAATGGCGTTCCATAAGTTGTAAAAGAGGTTACCAATATTTCATCCCCTCCTCCACTATTTACTATTTCTATAATTCCTGTATCAATATTATAATGCAAATTTCCATTTTTACATTCAGTTACGAACGGAGCTCCTTCGGCAGATGCATATTGATTATATATTTTACATTTAAAAATATTTTCAATCACTCCCCTATGTAGAGGTAACAAGGTTTCTGAAGTTGTAAAAATAGCCTTAGGAATAAAAGATAATTTTGCATCAGTTCTTTCAACATACTTAGCTAATTCATACAACGCCGATACAAAGCCATTTAACACATCCGGTTTAAAGGAGTTTAAATCTGCAATATAGAGGGGCAGGTTTTCTTCAAGCATGTCAAATGTACTATAAAGCTTTTGCTTATACATAAAATTATATCGCCAAAATATTTTTTTATTTGAAAAAATATTCTTCGTAATAAAAGATCTACCACTAAATGTAGCTTTTTTTGTTTTGAAAGTATCTATACCCACCCTGTATTTAAATGCATCTAGATATGCCATTCGTTTCTGAAAATCATTCTTTGTAAAAAAAACTTTTAAAGATTTTCCAGTTGTCCCTCCAGTAAATGATGGTATCCCATCTTTGTCTGTAAGGGTGTAAATATCATTTAGATTGGATCTAAGCATCTCTTTTTCTAGAATTGGAAGATACTGTAAATCATCTATAGTTTTTATTTTTTCAATATCAATATTTTTATAAAAATTTTTATAAAAAATACTATTTTTTACAGAATATTGTACCAATTTTTGAAGTTCTTTATTTTGCATTGACAACTCTTCTTTAATATCTGAATTATCTTTATTTTTATAAAACTCTAATGCGTTACAATAGCCTTTTCCATAACGCTGTTTTATAAGCTTATAGCCATAGAGCGATATCATTAAATTTTGAAACCAAATTGGACTTAGCTCATAAATTTTTTTTGAGAGCGACATTTAAATTTTTTTTTTGCTAAAGATGGAGCTTAATTTAGAGGTAATATTTACATATTCATATTGTTCAATTTTTTCATTATATGTATTTTTGACACAACCCATTTCAGATTTTTCCTTACACTTAGCTAGTAAAAAAGATAATAACTTACTATATTCTTTTTTATAATCTAAAGATGCTTCTTCTAAATAAACACCACCTCCAACTATACTGACAATTTCAGATAATTCGCTATTTGGTTTAGAGCCATTGATTAAGGCAATTATGGGTTTTTTAGTAAGAAAACATTCATATAACTTTCCAGTAAGAATACCTTGATCCTTTTCTGTGTTCCAAGTTGATACAACAATTACATCCGAATATGCTTGAATGGAGATTGCCTCCGCTCTTGTGATAAAGCCCCTATTCTCAAGAAGATATTCCACCCCATAGAATGAAGCTTGTGCGTGTAATATATTAAATTCTTTTCCAGCATAAATAAATTTAATTTTTAAATTATTATTAAGCTTAATTAGTTCTTTTATAGCTTTAAAAAGGGGTTTGACACTCCTTTGCCCGCCATATAAACTACCAACATAGCTTATTATTAAAGTACGCTTTGATAATACATTTTTATTATCAAAGTTTACTTTGTTAATATCGTCCATATCAAAACCATTAGACAGGTAAATTGATTTATTTAAAAATTTTGAATTAAATTTTTTGGAAATTCCTTTTGAAATATAAGTAATATAGCTTGAATTATTCATTATATTATTTTGAATTATAGTGTTTAATTTAAATAAAATAAAATTTGAATTATTTTCATAATTTATAGGATCACGAAAATCACAAATCCATAAGCTGGCAATTTGATGATTTTTAATATATTTCGCAGACCATGGCGCGCCCAAGCTTGGATAACTTGAAAACACAACATGAAATTGATTTTTAGAAAAATTTAATTTTATATATTTGACTACTTGATATTTCCAATCTAAGTTCCGTAAAATTGTATAAGAAAAGTGTATATATTTAAAAATTTCAGTTTTGATTTGATTAATATATCCTTTTTTATTATCATTTTTTATTATCTCTGTAGCAGATTTTTTTTTTAAAAAATTATTTCTTTGCTTTAAAAATGATTTTGAAAAAAAACTACTTTGTCCAATCTGAATTCTATTCACTATATTTAATTCTTTACATTCTAACGAATTATCTATTTTTGAAAAGGTATGTAATTTAGGAGATATGGTAGTTATATCAAATCCCTGCCTAATCAAATATTTTACAATTTTAGTTAATCTAATAGAGCCTACTGAATTTTCCGGTGAAAATGATGTCGTAATTATTAAAATTTTATTTTCGTTATTTTTCATTTAATTTTTTTCTAATATAACTAGGTTCGTCTTTAGCTAAATAGTGAAATAGTAAGACCAATAATACCCAAATTGGCAGTCTTCTCAATATATCACCACCCAATGCATATACAAGAATTGGCGTAAGCATGGCCAATAGAGCGGGATGAAATATAAGTTTATCTACTGTTTTTATGATTAATGAAAAAAACAGCAGTAATCCAACCACTCCTGTTTGGAGAAATACAGTTAAGAAAGTTTGGTGAGCATCTGAAAAATACCTAGACCCAGGTATAAACTCAATATGCGGACCAGGTCCACGTCCTAATAAAAACGAATCAAGCCCTGTATCTAACGCATTTTTATATAGATACGCTCTAGCCCCTACTGGATCAGCTTCAGAGAAAGCCATTTTTAAATAATTAATAATATCGGTCTGAATTAAGAATAGTATCAATAATAAGGCGCTAACAATTAAAATAAGATATTTTTTTTCTCGATTAAATTTTATTAAAAGCGATGCAAGAATAAACATAACGCTGCCTAATAACAAGCCAAGCGTAGCTTTTGATGACCCTGTATCTAGTCCCATGATCAAAGTAAGAACAATTAAACCTAAAATAAAACTTTTCCAGAAAAAACCCACCTCTTTTGTGAATATTTTCATCCCTAAAAAAGGTAAAACAATTATTATCATAGCTGTTTGATGAATATTTTTAGCTAAAGGGGAGAAAAAATCGTAATATTTTATAGGTAAACCTAAAATAGTTGGAGTGAAAAAACTGATAATATATAATGATGAAAATATTACACTTGAAAAAATAAATAAGTATTTTAAGAAAAAATAAGTATTGACCTTGTTTACAATAATTATATATTCAAGTACAAAACAGGTGAATAATATCATTAAGTAAGCGGAAAAATCAAAGAGCGCACCTTTCACTGTGCCTGTTGCATGCGCTAAAAACAATACATTATATGAAAAACCTAAAAGACTGATGGTTAAATAGATAATCCAAAATTTAGTAAAATAAAAAAAATTCCAATCACTTTTGGTTATCTTTTTACAAAAAAAATATATAAAGTAAGCAAAGAATATAACCTCACCCAAGCCTAAAAAACTAAAACGCAATAATGTAAATGGAGAAATTAAAAAAGCAAAAAGTAATATTTTACTATTAATATCTAAAATTTTCATATGTTTAGATATCTTTAATTAAAAAATTTGTAATATTCTTTTTATGTTTATATATATTATATTTAGACCTAAAAATCATAATAACATATTTCAATTTCAATCGTTTTGCGTACCATTTTAAATTTCTCATACTTTTCCTGCTCTCAATATACTTGTTTATTAAATTCGTTCTTTTTTGAATGTATATAATTTTATCTTCATTTAATTTTTTAGAATAAGCATCTAATGCATTTAAAGTGTCTATTGAATCAATTTCCAGTGATAGCTCTCCTAAGTATATTGGTATAGTTTTATAATTAATAACTTTGCTATTTTCAATTTCCAATTCTAGCATGAAGGCTGTTTTATTATTTTCAGATTGCTTGATTAGGGGGTTATTAGATTTATCTGTATAAACATCATCAAAGCAAAAATTTCCTAAACTATATGCAATTAAACTATTGTTATATTTTTCCATCCCTTGCATTACATGAGGGTGGTGCCCATAATAAACATATGGACAAATTTTAGAAAATTGTCGGGCCATTTGAATATCTTCATATGATGGATAATTAACATGCTCCTGTCCATTATGAACACTTATTATATTTAAATAACCTAATTTAGAGTTCTTCTTTAAGTTTGCCTCAACTTTAGGAATAGATAATGCATTAATACCATATCTTTCATTATATATTCCAAGTGGATTAGATAAATAGCCACAATATCCATGAAGAGCTATTTTATTATTATTTTTATTTATTAGAAGCTGTTGATTCTCAATTCCAAAGTACTGGATACCTTCCTTATTAAGAATTTTTTTTGTCAATAAATAACCTTTCTTTCCATAATCATACATATGATTATTTGCTAAATTAACAATATTTATATTTAAAAAGTTTAACAATTTAACATTATTTGGATCTGATTTAATATGGGCAGATTTAGCCCCATATGGTTTTGTATTTTCCGAAAAAGGAGTTTCTAAATTTCCTATTACGTAATCATACTTTTTTAAAAATTGTGAAATTTTACTGAAATATTTATAAATATCTAAATTGTCAGAAATTGAATACTTACCATAAAATGCTATATCTCCTAATAATATTATTTTCATGATAATAACTCCTTTACAATCTTCTCACTAGCCACACCAGTACCATATAAATCTAATGCTATATTTGCATCATTGAATGCCGATCTATTTTCAAAAGCTTCAAGAATTTTAGCCTGATCCGCACCAACTAACATATTGACATTATTTTCAACCAATTCCACCCACTCAGTTTCATCGCGCAGAGTTATACAAGGTTTTGAGAAGAAGTAGGCCTCTTTTTGAAGCCCTCCACTGTCTGTCATAACCAAATCACAATTATTAATCAACCATACCATTTCAAGATAACCAACAGGCTCTATAATTGTTAAGTTCTCAATATTTAATTGTAAATTTTCTACCATTTTCTTTGTTCTGGGGTGAAGTGGCAAGATTACTTGTCTCTCTCTTGCTATTTCATTAAGAGCTTCAAATATACCTCTTAGTCTAGTTTCATCATCTGTATTTTCTGCTCTATGGATGGTGCAAAGTATATAATTCTCTTTTATATCAAAGCTTGGCTTCACTGCTAAATCTTTATAAAAAATCGCCCCATCTTGCATAACATCACCAGATTTTACAATTTTACAATCAAACTTGTCATATCCTTCATTTTTTAGATTTTGCACCGCTGTATCAGTAGGGCAAAAAAGTATACTACTGACTCTATCAGTAAGTATTCTATTTATCTCTTCTGGCATATTCATATTAAAGCTTCGAAGTCCTGCTTCTATATGTGCTAGTTTTATATGCAGTTTACTAGCCACTATGGCACCTGCTAAAGTCGAATTTGTGTCACCATAAACCATAATCCAATCAGGCTTTTCTTTTAAACAAACTTCTTCAATTTTTTCTATCATCTGCCCAGTCATCGCGCCATGAGATTTTCCACCGATTCCAAGAAAATAATCAGGTTTTGGTATCTGCATCTCTTCAAAAAATATATCGCTCATATTGGCGTCGTAATGTTGGCCTGTATGAATTATAACTTCTTCAATTTTTAGACCTAATTCTCTTTGGCGTAAAATTTCACGACTGACTGAACCAGCCTTAATAAACTGAGGACGAGCGCCAATGATTGTGACAATTTTCATGATAATTTATCCCTAATGTTTATTTTGGCTATCCAAGATATAGGTAAGCAACTCAAAAAAAATTCACTCCTAATTATGCATATGATTATTTTGTTAGCAATGATTTCAAAACTGAGACATCGGACTTTTTAATGAAAATAGTTTGATGCCATATAATACCTGTTTGCCGCCAGTACATATAAATTAGAAGTACAAAAATAGTTATATAGCAGAGGCTCGTAGCAGCGGCGGCACCGACTAAACCATACTCTGGTATCAACAAAATGTTACCTACCAAATTAACAATAACAGCGGGCACGGTAATGTACATATTAAGTTCTGGCCTACCACGTGCTGCCAGATCATTAGCCAGTATTCGCACAACAGACATTGCCACAACACCTGGTAACAGCACCCACAAGGGCATCAAGGCTGTCAAATAATCAGCACCAAAAACTAATTCAATTACAGGTCTGGCTACCACTGCCAGTGTAACTGAACCTAACAAAGTCAAAAAAAATATCCATCGTGATATAAGCGGTGTTATCAGTTTCCTTTTAGCTTCATCTTTCGAAAGTTCTGACAGCCGGGGCAACAACACAGTGCCAACCGCCTGTGAGAACATCCACAAACGCTCGACCAACAGCACGGCAATCACATATACACCAGCTCCTGCCGAACCAACAAAAAAGTTTACCAGAAAAATATCAGCCTTATAATTTATAAAGGCCAAAATATTACCCAGATGCGCCTTATAACCATAATTAAGTGCCGTAAGACTATAGTTCTTCTCAATTTCACAGCCTTCAGTTTGCTTTAAAAATGGTTGTAGAAAATACAGACTAATTAGCAAAGTTATCGTTAAACCCAGTAAGTATGATGCCAACAACCAAACGATATCACTACTCCCAAACAATAGTAGAATAGTGATAATTGTCAAGGTTATAATTGGTTGCGCCAGTAATACCACATTAAAAATCCTAAACTGCTGCAAGCCTTGAAATATACTGGAGACAAATCCTAGTAAAAAACTGATTGGGAAAATAGTCAGCGAAAACCATAGCAACTTAGGAGAAACACCTGGAAACCACTGTTCTGCACGCCACCATAATACAGCGGCACCTATAGCAAGCCCGAGTATTGATAAGGCAAAATACAGTTTTACTGTTGATCGCCAGGCTGTAATCACAGCTATTTTTCCAGAACCAATAAAGTAGACATTAGCAGGTGCTATACCCAAATTCAGAAAAGTAGCTAGAAGACTTGGTAGTAATAGGGCTACCACATAGTTACCGTTACCTTCAGGTCCATAAATACGAGCAATGATTACTATAATTACCAATTGCAACAGGCTGGCAATTAATTGCCGGATGAAAGTACCTGTTGTATTAACTGCAAGTTTACGCAGCCCCAGCCCCAGTCCCTTCACATGCTTTTCTTTATTAATTGCAAACTTGTTCCCAGTACATCGTTGTATACCTGCATTAACTTTTCGGTAATAGCTTGTTCACTGTATCGGGCACGGCAAGCGACTTGAATTTCTTCGCCATTATAAGCTCCCAAATTATTATAGACAGTTAGCATTGCTGCAGCCAAAGCTTCTACATCATTGACCTGCACCAGAATACCATCCTCTTTGCGAACGATATCTTCCGGTCCACCACAACGAGTTGCAATCACAGGTTTGCCGAGTGCCAAGGCCTCTATAACTACGACACCGAACGTTTCATACAGACTACTGAGCACAAACACATCAGATGCTAACATCTGCTCCACAACCTGATCTCGAGATAGCATACCCATAAACTCAATACTATCTGCCACACCAAGTTCATGAGAAAGTGCTGCAAGTGCTGCGCCCTCACTCCCGTCACCACCAATCTTTAATTTCATATCTGGTTGAATGGCAATGGCCTTTGCAAACGCCTTTATAAGTACATCCACACCTTTTTTTTGCGTCAGCAAGGAGATATTGATAAAGGTAAATGGATTTAATTCATTCCGAGAGCGTATTGTAGTAGCAAAGAATCTCTTGTGAACGATGTTCGGCATAACCTCCCAGGGGTAGTTCTTTGTCATAAAGAATTCTGATAAAAGATCCGCAAATGGCTCGCTAACAGTAAGTCTTTTGTGTGCGGCCTTAGCAATCTGCTTAGTTATATTTTTTTTTGCTGGTGTCACCAACCCTCGGGCAAAAGCAGTACTGTGCTCTGTAACTACATAAGGTATTTGATACTTGTCAGCAATAATCTTTGCAGCCCATCCTGCGTATAGCATGGAATGCACATGAATAATATCGGGCATACCATGCTCATTAATATATTCCTCAAACAAAAGCATCGTATGTTTTTTCCATAGCCAGGCCATAAGTCTTGGCATGCGAGGAAACCACCCCATTCCATTTTTTCGATAAGTTTCGACTCCATGATCGTCTTCTACTGTCGTGTCATATCGCCCAGTTAACACTGAACGCCAATCACGCAATGATCTTAATTGAAGCGTAATAACGCCTATCTTACAGCCCTGATTATTAAGTGCCTGCGCCTGTTCACGAAAGAAACTACCAACTATATCACCAGGAAATTCTGGATACCAAGAAGGAATTATGAGTATGTGCATAACTTAGAGCCTCAAGAGAACATAGTGATAATCTACAAAACTATTTTGACGAATGATGGCAACATCCCAGCCGTAAAGCCAGTCTTTAACACAACTTTTTCACACTCTTTAGTACTGAGGTATTTCATTTAGTTCCAGTAGCTATTACACACCAACCATTCAACTTCCCTGACTGAAAAGGCCTTAAAATAATAGCTAATAGTGATAATAAAGCCATCTTCACTCCTGAAAAATACAAAGGCGGTAATGTGCCCGCCGATTCAATCTTAATATTCTTCAGACCTACCCTATTCATTATGAGGTTTAATTCAAACGTAGCTATTGGATTAATATGCCCATATGAAAGATTTTGTTCTTGAAAGCAAAGAAATGTACCACTCTTCAAAAAATGAATTCTAGATAACCATGAAGTAGTATTCGGTGTTGTAATCAATACAAGCCCACCTGGCTTTACCATTCTTGTTAACCCTTTAATATAACTCCATGGGTTTTCCACGTGTTCAATAACTTCAACACCACATACAGCGTCAAATTGACATTCATGACTAGCGATAAATTTTTCTAACTCATATTCATCATCAAAATTGACATGCATAAATTGAATATTACGCTTTTTAAGAAGATAATCTTCATCATTAACGTCCACAGCAGTGACCTTATAACCGAGATCATGCAACCTGGCAGATAGAGCTCCCTGACCAGACCCCATGTCTAGGACATCCGCACCTGCTTTAACTTTCTTTAATAGTGTTTCTGCTATTTGCTCATGTAATCCCGTATCCGCACGCATGAGCAAATCGGAATAATACTCTAATTTTTTCCTTCCAAAAAATAGGTGTTTATTGTTCATGTGATTCAGACCTTTTACGATAATATTTTTGAAATAATAGACTGCGCAACAAGTAGTTACTCCTATTTACTTAGGTACGGATGCATAGGCAAACTAATCACCTGTTTAGCAACCTTATTACTAACAGATAATTACATGAGCGTCTGCTACAGCAGGTTGTCTATTCAGTGGCATAGGGTATAAAGCCATAGGTATTCCCGCAGCATTAAGCTTTTCTTTTAGTTGCTCTCTATATATATGCACAAATAGTATACCCCTTTCCAGTTTGTGCACCTTTCTCAATGTGAGAGGATGTGTGTACAAAAATATCACTCATTTAATTTAATTTAATTTTTCAATTTTTTAACTATATATTCAATCTCTTTGTTGGTTAAAAATGAATTCATTGGCAAGCTCATAACTTCTTTCGAAGCTTGCTTTGAAATTGGAAAATCACCTTGCTTATAATTCAAATATTGCAAACATTCTTGCAGGTGAAGTGGCATTGGGTAATGTACTGCAGTTGGGATGCCGCTATCTTTTAATTTAGCTTGAAGGGTGTCTCTGTTGTTAACCCTGACAGTGTATTGTGCCCAAGCACTTGATCTGTTTAATTTAATAACTGGCGTTTGCAGTCTATCAGATAATACATCTGTGTAGTGTTGTGCAATCTTCTGACGATCTGCTAATTCTTGGGGGTAATGTGGTAATTTGGCCAATAATATAGCTGCTTGAATAGTGTCTAAACGCCCACCCATGCCAATATACTTATGGTGGTAGTGTTTGTTTTGCCCATGCACACGCATCATCTTTATTGCCTTGGCGTATTCATCGTTATTAGTAAAAACTGCGCCACCATCACCATAACAACCGAGCGGTTTTGATGGGAAAAAACTAGTGATAGATATATCACCAAGATTGCTATCAGTTTTATCATTGTGAGTGGAGCCAAAGCTCTGGGCGCCATCAATAATAACCTTTAGATTATGTTTATCAGCAATAGCTTGAATAATATCCATATCTGCAGGCTGACCATAGAGACTCACTGGCATGATAGCTTTAGTTTTATCGGTAATTGCAGCCTCAATCAGATTGGCATCAATATTAAAGGTGTCTGACTCAATATCGACAAACACAGGCTTAGCCTTCATTAAAGCAATGGTTTCAGCTGTGGCTATAAAGGTAAAGGGTGTGGTAATTATTTCATCATCAGGCTGGATATCCATTGCCATCATAGCAAGCAAGAGTGCATCGGTACCTGATGAACAGGTGATGGCATGCTTGGCACCTGTGAACTCTTCTAATGCTCGCTCAAACTCATGGACTTCTTCACCCATGATGTAGTTGGATTTGTTTAATACTGCCTGAATGTTGGCGTCAATATCAACTTTATATTTTTGATACTGCAATTGCAGATTGGCAAAATCAATATTCATGCTTAATCGATTACAGTAACTTGGGAGTCTTTTAATTGATATTTTTGGCCAGTATGCTCACAGTTAGTTTGAGCATTACCTATCACTGGCAAATCTAGCTTCTCGCCGTACTCACTCATCCAGCCAATCTGCCTAGCAGGTACACCTACCATTAATGCGTATGGAGGAATATCCTTGTTTACAACCGCGCCAGCACCTACAAAAGCGTATGCACCAACCGTTGTGCCGCAAACGATTGTGCAATTAGCACCTAGTGTTGCACCTTTTTTTACAAAAGTGTCCCTGTACTCATCTTTACGTTCAATCAATGAGCGTGGATTATAAACATTAGTAAACACCATACTCGGACCGCAAAATACACCCTCCTCTAAATAGACATTGTCATAAACAGAGACGTTGTTTTGAATTTTACATTTGTCGCCAATAACAACCTTATTGCCGACAAAAACATTCTGACCAAGTGATACGCCAGAGCCAATCTTGGCACCACCACAAACATGCACCCATTGCCACACTCGAGAGCCTGAACCGATTTGTGCGCCCTCATCTACTATCGCCGTTTCATGTACTTGATAATCCATGTTAATATTCCAATGGTAATGAAATTGTTTTGCCGTCTCTAGCTGAAAGATAAGCAGCAATCAACACTTCTAGTGATTTCAGGCCTTCTCTGCCATCAGTTTCTGGTTCGGCATTGCCACGTAATACTTCAATAATATTATTGTAGTAAAGTGGATGGCCAAAACCATAGACAGAAGTTGTTTGGTAATTAGCTTCTTTTACTTCATCGTCATAATCTTTAGGCTCATCAAATTCCCAATGTTGAATATCATTAACAGCAACACCACCAACACGTACCGTACCTTTTTCGCCAAGAATGGTAATACTTCCTTCTAAATTTTTAGGGTAAGTCAGCATAGTGACACTCATAGATCCCAATGCACCTTTACGCCACTTAACATTGAGCACGCCTGTGTCTTCCACTTCAATGTCGCGCGTGGTACTCATCATTGCTTGCACTTTATCAACAGGGCCGATCAACCACTCTAACAAATCAACGTAATGAGATGCTTGATTCATAAAAGCACCGCCATCAAATTCCCAAGTCCCCCTCCAAGGCGCTTGATCATAGTATTCTTGTGGTCGGGTCCAGAATACATTGAGATGTACCATATGGATTTTTCCAAATCTACCTTCTGTAACAGCGCGCTTGAGAAGCTGTAAAGTGGAGTTTCTACGATTTTGTTTAACCACAAACAATCGCACTCCAGCTTTATCACAAGCCTTAACCATACGAACACCATCACTCCAGCGTGTGGCCATCGGCTTTTCTGTCATTACATTGACACCATGCTTAGCACATAGTTCGGTTTGATCAGCATGGGTGCCGCTTGGCGTGCAAATAACTACCAAATCCAGATCTTCATTTTCAAGCATGTTGCTTAGATCAAGATAGCCTTTTACGCTGTATGCTGACTCATACTCAGAAAGAACACCCTTCTGAACATCGCAAATAGAGACTAATTCAATATTATCTTGATGCTTTTCTATCGAACCGAAATGATTTTTAGAAATGCGGCCACAGCCCACAATCGCTATTCTAATTTTTCTATCAATTATTAAATTCATAGACACCCCTCTAAGTTATCGAATTTACATACCAATCCATTGCCTTATCCATCCCTTCGGATATCATGTACTTTGGCTGATAATCTAGTAATGCCTGCGCCTTATCTATATTAGCTTGAGAATGTCTAACATCTCCAGCTCTAAAATCTTGATAGATCGGCTCTTTCTTTTCTAGGCCTTGCGTTCTTTGGATTAATCTTTCTTCAATCATTTGGTAAAGCTTGTTTAGGCTTGTTCTATCATTAAGAGCGACGTTATACACTTGGTCAGTTGCCTCATCATTATCAGTAGTTGCTGCGAGAAGGTTCATCTGAACTGTATTGTCAATATAACAAAAGTCTCTACTAGTCTCTCCATCGCCATTAATAAACACATCGTCTTTATTTAGAATGGCTGCTACCCATTTTGGCATAACTGCTGCATAGGCGCCATTTGGGTCTTGTCTTTTACCAAAGATGTTGAAGTATCTTAATCCTATGGTTTTAAATCCATAGGTTTTTGCAAAAACACTTGCGTAAAGCTCATTAACAACTTTAGTCACCGCATAAGGACTCAAAGGGTTGCCAATTTTATCTTCTACTTTTGGTAGATCTGGATGGTCTCCATAGGTAGAGCTTGATGCGGCGTAAACAAATCTTTTTACATTAGCATCCTTACTGGCAACTAGCATATTCAAGAAGCCATCAATATTTGCTCTATTAGTATTAATAGGGTCTTCGATTGATCTTGGTACAGATCCTAATGCTGCTTGGTGTAAAACATAATCAACACCATCACATGCCTGTTTGCAATCCTCTATCTCTCTTATATCACCATTAATAAACTTAAAATTACCACTTAAGTCTTTGCCAGTAGCGTTGTTAGCATCTTGGATTGCTTGATCAATATTATGTTGATGACCAGTATCAAAGTTATCCAGGCCCACTACTTTTTGATTAAGGATTAGAAGCTTCTCTAGTAAATTAGAGCCAATAAAACCAGCAACACCAGTAACTAACCAGGTGCTTTGATTATCTTTTAAATGCTTTTGTAGTTGTTCGTATTTAGTCATTTACAGTCTTCCGTCTACTTCATTAGCTTTAAGCAAATATTTAATATCATAAAGCACATGATTATCCTTACCAAAAGCTTTTATTTGTTCTAATGATAACTCTTTAAATTTATCATGTGCAACTGCTAACAGTATTGCATCATATTTACCTTCTACCGGTTGATCGATTGGCTTAAAACCATATTCACGTATAACTTCATCCTTATCAATCCATGGATCATACACATCTACATTACAATTAAAGCCCTCAAATTCTTCAACTAAATCTACTACACGAGTATTGCGGATATCAGGGCAATTTTCTTTGAATGTCAGGCCCATGATTAATACATTTGCATCCACAACATGAATGCGCTTCTTAGTCATTAACTTTGATACCTGGTCTGCCACATAAGATCCCATGCTATCGTTCAGTCTACGACCTGCAAGAATCATCTCCGGATTGTAACCAACCTCTAGAGCTTTGTGAGTCAAGTAGTATGGATCAACACCAATACAATGCCCTCCTACTAAGCCCGGTCTGAATGGCAAAAAGTTCCATTTAGTGCCTGCTGCCTCTAATACGGATTCTGTATCAATACCTAGTTTATTAAAGATAAGTGCAAGTTCATTAATAAGAGCAATGTTTACATCTCTTTGTGTATTCTCAATAACTTTGGCAGCTTCAGCAACTTTAATACTACTCGCCTTATGCGTACCGGCAATAATAATCTCTTGGTACAGCTCATCAACTTCAGTAGCAATCTCAGGGGTCGATCCTGCTATTACTTTTTTAATGGTGGTTACACGATGTTCTTTATCTCCTGGATTAATGCGCTCAGGTGAATAGCCACAGTAAAAATCTTTGTTGAATATCAAGCCAGACTGCTCTTCAAGAATTGGCACACAAACCTCTTCAGTAGCGCCTGGATAAACTGTAGATTCATAGATAACAATATCACCTTTTTTAAGAATGGAGCCTACTGCCTCACTAGATTTTTCTAAAGGAGTTAAATCAGGTCTTTTATGTTTATCAATTGGAGTTGGTACAGTGATAATAAAAATTTCACAATCTTTAATATCCATAAGGTTGGTGGTGTAGCTTAAATGAACCGCACTTTTAAGCTCTTCATAGGTAGTTTCAAGGGTTGAATCAACACCATTTTTAAGGTCATTAATTCTAGGTTGGTTAATATCAAAACCAACAACCGTACATTTTTTTCCAAATTCAACTGCAAGAGGCAGACCTACGTAGCCTAGGCCGATTAGGGCAATTTTTTTATTTATCATTTTTATACCGCATAATTGTTTATTTTTGTCTCATTAAAGAATAACTGGAACTATCTTCATAATAAATTCCTATCCATATTCTTTGCTTCTTGCTTTAAGCCTTCAATTTCTTGCTTCAATCTATCGTATTCTTGAGTTTTGATTCTTATAAAATCCAAAGTCAGCTTTGCTTTTTCTTCTACTCCTTTTGGAGTTAGTAGATATGAGTATTGGATTTTATTTTTATTATTTCTAAAATTATTAACCTTGATAAAACCTTTTCCAATAAGGCTTTTTAAGCAATAGTTAATCTTACCAAGGCTAACGCCTAAGTCATTAGATAACTGCCTTTGAGTAGGGTGTGAATCCCGCTCTAAAGATTGTAAAATTTGAAATTTATTCTGTTTTTTTAGACACTCTGCCATTTTTTTGAATATAGTAAATTTATATAAAGCCTTTTTTATAATATGGTCCATTATATAACACCGTTCAATAATTGAACGAATAAATTAAGTACTAATAGTATTACTTTTTACCTATTTTGGTCCGAAAAACTCCCAATCTTCAATAGTGATTGATAGTCTTTTTTTAATAACGATAATGGCTATTATCAAAACTAAAGTTATTTATAGCATTATAAGCTCTTATTTTGATCCGCCACGGCTACCGCACTGCAAACCCTAAATTAGGACCAATA
>Ga0255775_1001565_pt1 | contig 21105 bp, 18 predicted proteins | sample 011ome_26_FD_179973 | JGI IMG/M metagenome (GOLD analysis project Ga0255775, IMG submission 179973) | Coastal salt marsh microbial communities from the Groves Creek Marsh, Skidaway Island, Georgia - 011511BT metaG (version 2) | ecosystem: Environmental > Aquatic > Marine > Intertidal zone > Salt...
CAATCAGGCTGTACAAAAACTTATACTTTTAATAAAAAGTTATTACAGCATAATGAAGCACATGGACTTTAATTTTCCAGCCTTGTTATTCTCAATGACTTGCGATAATAGCCATTATCGGACCTTAATCTAAAGCGTTAAAGTGATTCAGTCAATTCAATGATCTTTTATTATCGTTAACCTGGCATAGAATTATGCCAATATTAGTTTAAAATGTTCTGCTTATATTTTGCGCTATCAATCATAATTCAAGGTTTTTAGTGTGCAGTAGTATTATTAAACAATTAAATAATTAAGGAAATAAGAAATGAAAAAAGTATACATAGGCATGAGTGCAGATTTAATTCACCCGGGCCATATAAACATAATTAAAGAGGCGGCAAAGTTAGGTGAAGTGATTGTTGGAGTATTGACAGACAAGGCTATAGCAAGCTATAAAAGACTCCCATTTATGACATACGAGCAAAGAAAAGAAGTTGTTGAGAATATTAAAGGTGTTTCTAGAGTGATACCGCAAGAGACACTAGATTATAGAGATAATTTGAATTTACTTAAACCGGACATTGTTGTTCATGGTGATGATTGGAAAGAGGGTGTGCAGCTTAAAACAAGACAGCAGGTAATTGATACACTTAATGAATGGGATGGTAAATTGGTTGAAATTTCATATACACAAGGGATTTCGTCGACACAATTAAATAATGCTTTAGCAGAAGTTGGAGTAACGGTTGATGTTAGGAGGGCTGGATTAAGGAGACTGATTCATGCAAAGCCAATTGTTAGAATTTTAGAAGCTCATAATGCATTAAGCGCTTTAATTGCCGAAAATACAGAAGTTGAAAGAAATGGTGCGATAGTGGGTTTTGATGGAGTTTGGTCAAGCTCTTTGACCGACTCAACCGCCAAAGGTAAACCTGATATTGAGGCAATTGATATGACTTCGCGTCTTAATGCTGTGCATGATATTTTTGAAGTAACCACCAAGCCAATGGTCTTTGATGCTGATACGGGCGGTAAAACTGAACACTTTGAGTTTACAGTTAGAAGCTTGGAAAGGGCAGGTGTAAGTGCAGTTGTAATCGAGGATAAGACCGGGCTTAAGAAAAACTCACTATTTGGTAATGATGTTGCGCAAACTCAAGATAGTATTGAAAATTTTTGCGATAAAATCTCTCGTGGTAAGGCGGCACAAATTAGTGATGACTTTATGATTGTTTCACGTATTGAGTCGCTTATTCTAGAAGCAGGCATGGAAGATGCACTTATTCGTGCAGAAGCGTACATCAAAGCAGGTGCAGATGCTATCATGATTCACTCACGTCACAAAGATCCGGCGGAGATTATGGAGTTTATGCAAAAATTTAGAGCAAAAGATGAGCACACCCCTGTTGTGGTGGTTCCCACAAGTTTCAATGGCGTGACTGTTGAAGAATTCGCTGAAATGGGTGTGAATGTTGTTGTAACAGCAAATCATATGCTTAGAGCAGCTTATCCAGCAATGCTTAAAGTCGCAAATTCAGTGCTTGAGAATGGTAGAAGCCTTGAAGCCGAACCTGATTGTATGTCAATTAAAGAAATCTTAGAGTTTATTCCTGGGACAAAGTAATGTCTCTCAACACAAAGAGTTTTATTAACATTTTAATTCAAAATCATTACACACATCTTTGTGTCGTTCCTTGTAGTTTTGCAAAAAATGTCATTAATGAGGCTATCAACAATGACAGTATAGAATATTTACCAGCAGCCAGTGAAGCGGTTGCATGCTCTATTGCTGCAGGACTGAAGATGGCAGGAAAAAAACCAATTGTGATTGTACAGTCATCAGGATTGACGAATATGGCAAGTTGTATCACTAGTTTGCTCAAGCCTTATGACGTGACTTTTCCAATTCTCACCAGTTGGCGTACTTACAAGGGTGGTGATAGTGAAATACAACACCAGCATTTGGCTACCGAGTTGCCAACATTGATTAATGCATATGGCTACAAATATCATATCTTAGACAATCAAGATTTGGAGAAGGCTATTGCACAAATCAATGACTGTAACAAAACACACACAATTTGCGTTATCAAAAAAGACAGTTTTGATAAAGTTGGGCTTTATAAAAAACATCAGCTAGACTTATCTTGTTACACTCCAAGAAGTGAATTTCTAATTGCTATGAATCAACAATTTAAAGGTACAAATACATTGTTTATTGGTACCACTGGCAATGCTGCTAGAGAAATGTATAGTTTTATGCCTGATACTAATAATTTTTATATGGCTGGTAATATGGGTGGGGCACTTAGCTTGGGTTTTGGAGCTGCCAAGGCAGGCAAAAAAGTTATTGTTTGTGGTGGTGATGCTGAATTTGTAATGCACATGGGAGGGTTGACTACTTCTGGTAGATATGCAGATGAAGTTGATTTAACATATATTATGTTTGATAATGAGCAGAATAAATCGACAGGTGGGCAAGATACTTACCAAAAGCACTTGGACTATATTAGTATCGCAAAGGCCTCCGGTTTTAATGTGTTTAATGATACAATTGCGTCATTAAAAGACTTTGAATTAGGGGTTAAAAGTTCGCGCGGGTTAAATTTTATGTGCGTGAAATGTGGTGTTGACAATGAAACACCAAGACCACCATTGAGTGTGGTAAAGACAAATGAATTCAGATAATTTTTCATATTATATGCCCACAAGAGTAATATTTGGATGCAATTCCATTAGTGAAATTGATCGATATATTAATGGAAGACGGGCATTACTTATAACGTCTCAAGGTTTTGTTAAGAGAGGTTTGGTTGTAAAAATTCAAAGTCTAACTAATAAAATAATAGGAGTTTTATCTGAAGTAGACTCCCATCCTGAATTTAAAGATGTTAAAGTAATTTACAACAAGGCAAGGTGTATTGATTATGATGTTATTCTAGCTTTAGGTGGCGGCAGTGTTATGGATGTTGCAAAATTTGTTTCTGTTCAAAATAATAATAGAGATTATAGCTTTGTAGAGGGTCTGAGCAAAGGATTGGAAAAGAGTGCAGAATATAAAATTACGCCTATTATTTCCATTCCTACCACGTCAGGAACAGGTAGTGAGGTAACACCTTTTTCTACCATATGGGACATGACAGAAAAGAAAAAATATTCATTGCATTTACCTGATTTGATGAGCGAATTGGCGATTTACGATCCTATGCTAACCATAACAGTCCCTAAAGACATAACCATACATACAGGGTTGGATACGTTGTCACACGCGCTAGAGTCTATTTGGAATAAGAATGCTAACCCAATTACTATAGGGTATGCAATTAAAGCTGCAAAATTAGTTTTAGATAATTTAGTCAAACTTTCTGACGATTTGAAAAACATAGAGTATAGAAATGATATGATGAAAGCAAGTATGTTCGCTGGTTTGGCATTTTCAAATACACAGACAGCTATGGCTCATGCAATTAGTTATTATATTACATCACATAAAGGGGTTCCTCATGGAATTGCCTGTAGTTTTACACTGCCAATGTTGATGGACAATATAATAGGAAAATATGGTTTTGTGGATGACGCGCTAAGAGATATATTTGGAGATTTGTCTTCGAGTGTGTTGAGAGGTATGTTGCATGAGCTAAATGTTTCCACTGATTTTATTGATTATGATATTAATAGTTTAGATCTCGAAGAGATTAAGAAATTAGTACAGAATAATTCACGAGCCGACAACAGTTTGGTTTCTTTTAATGAGTAACAATATTTTGATTATTGCGACTCCAGAAGATCAGTCGGGTTTTATCCGAATACTCGGAGATGGAAAAGAGTTTGGTGTTAATTTATCTTATGCTGTACAGCCGAGTCCAGATGGTTTGGCACAAGCCTTTATTATTGGTAGTCCATACGACAAAGATGTCATCTTAAAAAATGAGACAAAAAATCGTAATATTATTGGAAAAATCTTATTTTTAGGTGATAGCATGTATGACCATCAAGCTGCAAACACGGCGAAAATGGATTTGTGAAGTGGAGGTATAGAGTGAGTAATAAGAGAATAGCATTAATAGGTCTAGGGTATGTAGGTCTTCCACTTGCTGTTGAATTTGGTAAAAAACGAGAAGTTATTGGCTTTGATATTAGTCAGCCCAGAATTAATGATCTCAAAAATGGTGTTGATTCAACCCTTGAAACTACCTCTGAAGAGCTTAAAGATGCAGTCTATTTAAGCTACACAACCAACCTAGAGGATATTAAAGACTGCACTATTTTTATAGTTACCGTTCCGACACCAATTGACAAATATAAAAGACCTGATTTAACCCCTTTGGAAAAATCTAGTGAGGCAGTAGGCTCCATTCTTAAAAAGGGTGATATTGTTATTTATGAGTCCACCGTATACCCAGGCGCTACTGAGGAAGTTTGTGTGCCAATTCTTGAGAGGCAGTCAGGCTTAATTTTCAATAAAGACTTCTATTGCGGTTACTCACCTGAGCGCATTAATCCAGGAGATAAAGAGCACCGCGTTACCACCATTAAAAAAGTAACGGCAGGATCAACCCCTGAGATTGCTGCTGAAGTTGATGAGTTATATCAAGAGATTATTGTTGCCGGCACACATAAGGCGAGCAGTATCAAAGTAGCCGAAGCTGCTAAGGTTATTGAAAACACTCAAAGAGATGTAAACATTGCTCTTATTAATGAGCTTGCGCTTATCTTTAATAAACTAGGTATTGATACAGAATCCGTATTAGAGGCAGCAGGTACTAAATGGAATTTTTTGCCATTTAGACCGGGCTTAGTAGGAGGACACTGTATTGGTGTGGATCCATACTACCTAACTCACAAGGCACTAGAAGTTGGTTACAACCCAGAAATGATTCTTGCAGGTCGTAGACTGAACGATAGCATGGGATATTATGTGGCAGACCAGGTATCAAAGCTAATGACTAAGAAGTGTATTCATGTTGTAGATGCTAATGTATTGATAATGGGCCTGACATTCAAAGAAAATTGTCCTGATATTCGTAACACTCGTATAGTGGATCTGGTTGAAGAGTTTAAAGGGTTTAATTGCAATGTGGATGTGTACGACCCATGGGTTGATAAGGATGAAGTTGCACATGAATATGGTATTAAGCCAATCGATCAACCGGTAGAGGGTAGATATGATGCAATATTGTTAGCAGTTGCACATGATGAATTTAAAGAGTTATCATTAGAGCAAATAAAAGCCTTTGGTAAGGATAACCATGTACTTTATGATATTAAGTACTTATTAGATGCTAATGAAGTGGATGGAAGACTATAAATGACTAAATACAAACAACTACAAGAACATTTAAAAGATAATCAAAGCAGCTGGTTAGTGACTGGCGTCGCTGGTTTTATTGGCTCTAACTTACTAGAGAAGCTTCTCATTCTTAACCAAAAGGTAGTAGGGCTAGATAATTTCGATACAGGCCATCAGCATAATATTGATCAAGCAATTCAAGATGCTAATAATGCTACTGGTAAAGACTTAAGCGGCAACTTTAAGTTTATTAATGGTGATATAAGAGAGATAGAGGATTGCAAACAAGCATGTGACGGTGTTAGTTATGTTCTACATCAAGCAGCATTGGGTTCGGTTCCTAGATCAATCGAAGATCCTATCAATACTAATAGAGCCAATATTGATGGCTTCTTAAATATGTTAGTTGCCAGTAAAGGTGCCAATGTACAAAGATTTGTCTACGCTGCATCAAGCTCTACTTATGGCGACCATCCAGATCTACCAAAAGTAGAAGATAAGATTGGCAACCCTTTGAGCCCTTATGCTGTGACCAAGGTCGTTAATGAGCTTTATGCTAATGTTTTTGCAAAGACTTATGGTTTTAAAACTATAGGTTTGAGATATTTTAATATCTTTGGGAAGAGGCAAGATCCTAATGGCGCCTATGCGGCAGTCATACCAAAATGGGTAGCAGCTATATTAAACAAAGACGACGTATATATAAATGGCGATGGCGAGACCAGTAGAGATTTTTGTTATATTGATAACGTAGTGCAAATGAACCTTCTCGCAGCAACTACTAATAAAGGTGAAGCTACTGACCAAGTTTATAATGTCGCTCTTAATGATAGAACAAGTTTAAATAAGCTTTATCAAATGATTGAAGAAAGACTAATCCAAAGAACACAAGGATTAAAAAAGAAGGAGCCAATCTATCAAGATTTTAGAGCTGGAGATGTTAGGCATTCTCAAGCGAATATAGAAAAAGCCAGAGAAAAATTAGAGTATCGCCCTGAGTATGACATCCAAATGGGTCTAGAAAAAACAGTAAACTGGTACTTGGATCGACGAGCTTAGTTTTAAAAGTGATCAGTGTTTAATTTTTGTGGATTATAGGGCTAATATTTGAAGAATTTAACAATCTATTCATCAATTAATGCTTTTGCAGCAATATTAACAAAAGGATTTGCATTTATTGTAATGCTATTCATTGCAAGAAGTCTAAGTGTGAGTGAATATTCTTTTTTTGGTCAACTGTATTCAATACAACAGGTGATGGTTAGTCTTATCGGTGCTGGCTTTATAGAGTCAATAATTCGTATAACTCATGACTCCCAATTGAATAAAATCGCTATATATAAAAATGCGCTAATGGCTTCGATACCGATAACGTTAATTTATCTCCTGCTGGCTGTATTGATATTAGCTTGGTTTAGTTATTCTGGCTTTAGCAATAGCGAATCAATCGCTTTTTTTGTTGCTATTATTAGCGGGTCTATTAGTGGATATTATTTTTTCTTTTCTAAGCTAAATAGGTTGTTAGAAAATCATATTTACGCCTTATTATTATTAAATATTCCTCTTATAGCTATCTTTGCGACTGGGGCTGTATTTGTATTTATTTTTGAGCGGGCCGACATGTTTTTTTTAGGAAGTCTGTTAGGGCTTTTTTTGATTGGTATTTTACTTAATAAAACATACTTCCTGTTTATTAAGAATAAATATAAAATTTCAAAATCTATAATTTCTCAGGTTCAAAAGAATACAAAACCTTATATTTCTGTTGCATTTTTAGGATGGTTGAGCGGCTTTGGTAATGTATTCTTGATTGGACTTTTTTTATCAGACTTCTCTATTGCTAAGTATACTTTTTTATATACTTTTAGTGGCGTCATGTTGCTAGTTGCAAATAGTGTTAATCAGGTATGGTCTCCCCATTTTTATAATATTTCTAAGCATAAATCCCATGAGTTAGTTGAAAAGAAAAGCTATTTTTTTTACAGTGTAGCAACAATTATTTTAGCAGCCGCAGCATCTTTTATGGTTCTGCTTTATCAGCCTCTAATCGATTTAATGGGAGGAAACTTAGTTGTTTACAGGGGCTCAGTTATAGAGCTTTCTTTGATTTTGACTTCATTTGTAATCTATACCCCCGTCTGGCATTGTAGAAATCATCTGTATTTAAAATCCCCCGGCTCTGTTATGTTGAAACTTAGCATTATTGCCTACTCCATATCACTTTCACTAATGGTTCTTGTAATATACATTTTTGGCGACATTGGAATATATATTGGGTCTCTTAGCTTGGCTGTAACTCAGGTATTTTGCTTTGGTCTTTATGCCAGTAGAAAATGGAATATAAACTTTCCTTTCGGGACAATTTTTTATGGCTGCACGGTTATTGCTGTCTCTTGTATTATGGTCATTCAAGAGGTCAATTTCCTTAAGTCCCTTGCTGTAACAGTAATATTGCTTTCTATATTTTTATACGCGTTTCGTTCAGTCATATATAGAAACCTTAGTGGCTTGATTAAATGATGTCTAATATTATTTTTTTATTTGGATTAAGTGCACTATTTCAAATACTTTTTTCAATTTACAAATATAAGACTTTCTTTAACCCTATTGTATATTTTAACGTACTATTTTTTCTTCATAATTGGGCATTTTCCTTTGGGACCTACTTATACCCAGATGCTTATTTAACATGGCGAGCGGATCCAAGTGTTTCTTATGATACCCAAGGCACAGTACTATTAATAAATTTAGCGTCATTATGGGCCTTCTTTTTAACATTTATTTTTTTGTCAAGAAAGAAGTTTTTTGTAAAATCCGTTTATGACAGGTTTAGAAACTTAACCGTCTTTCCCTTTATATATTTTTCTTTGACAGCACTATATTTAGGTAAGCTATATTTCGATGGTTCTTTAAGTAGTGTATATGGACTGGGGCAGGCCTTGACTTCCGACTCATCGTTTTCACCTGTTTTACAGCTACTTAGCTTGAGGTTTGTTTTTGCTTCCGCATATTTCATTCTAAATAAAAATTTAAATAAAAAGACTGTTACTCTAATGTTTGTGGCGGAAGTGTTGATTTCTCTTTTCGTAGGTGGAAGAAAGCCGTTAATGATTATGGTATTAAGTTTACTAATTCCTTACTTAGAATCCAATAGAATTAGCTTTATAAGAGCTTTGAAGTTTGGCGGCACTGGTCTTTTTCTTATTTACTTTCTCTTACTAACCGTTTTTTTTAGAAATACCGATCGTGATGATAGTTTTCTGTACAGGTTTTATAACGCTAATAGTGCTATAGCTGAAAGTAGCTCGATATTGACTTTTTTAGTTATTAATATGGCAAGCTCAGAAGGCGTTCAAAATTGGACTTATCAGTTAGTTGAGGAAGGGGAGATGGAGCTTAGCTATGGTCGATCATATGCTCAAGCACTTTTAAATGTTGTTATTTTAAGGCCATTACAAGGGGATATTTCTGACTGGCAAGCCGCATATCATTTTAAATATGTAGCTTATCCAGATGTAATAAATCAAGGCTATGACTATTCTTTTACAGCTGAGTCAATTTTAAACTGGGGATGGCGATTTTCATTTCTAAGTTATTGCTTTTTAGCGGTTGTTGCCGCATTTCTTCAAAGGCGGAAACATAAGAATGATTTTTGGCGCCTCATGTATTTTGCGCTTTGGCCTATTTTAATTATAGGCTTTAGAACAGACTCTACTACTATTTTAAGAATGTTTAGTTTTTATCTGTTTATAGCAGCAATAGGGTTAATAGATTTAAAGAAATTAAAATTAAGTTTTATTAAAAAGGAGTTTAAGTGAATAAAAAAAGTGTAAGTTGGAATGAGCGCAGATATCATTCATTCAGGGCAATTGAATATTTTAAAAAAAGCTTTCGAGCTGGGTGATGTCACAGTTGGAGTGTTAACTGATAAAGCTATAGCAAGCTATAAGCGATTACCCTACATAACTTATGAGCAACGCGCCGAAATTGTAAGTAATCTCAAGCAAGTTTCTAAAATAAGACCCCAAGACTCCTTAGATTATTCAAGTAATTTACGTGCACTGAGGCCGGACTATGTCGTTCATGGTGATGACTGGAAAGAAGGTGTTCAGTCTAGTACGCGACAGGCTTGTTTTAATGGTAAAATTATTCGACCATTTAACAAGCTTATAGGCGATCCCTGTGAGGCCTTAACGGACCCTGTGAGGCCTTAACGGAAAGATATCAATAAGTATGTATACAGAAAAGAATCAATCAATAAAATTTAAAACCAGATCTGATACTAAAGGACTAGCGGAGTCTTTAATTGAGATTAAGGCTATTTGTGATAAATATGAGCTATTTTTCTGGTTAAATTATGGTGCTTTATTGGGCACGGTTAGAGAGGGTAGGCTGCTGCCTTGGAATAATGATATCGAGCTAGGTTGTTGGACTGATGAAGCTTCTAACGAGAAAATTAAGCAAGTTACGGATGTGCTTATTGCGATCGGTTACACTTGTTTTTACTATAGGTCAGTTGGAACTTTGAATATTAAAAAAGGCGATTTGATCGACATTAATATAAATCTCTATTGGGCCGCCGGAGATTATGCGGTGAGGCCACATGAGACGCCATCCAAATATCAGGGGCACCATATATTCGCCTCTATTTTTTATTGGCTAGCAGTATTTATATATATCTATCCTAATAACTTCCATCAAACATATACAAAAAGGAGAATCAAAGATCATATTAAGATCTTACTTTTCTGCTGACACGAGAGAAAGATACTTTAATAAGTTATTGAACTGGTCAGAATTCTTCGGTGGAGCGTTCCAACAAACGGGAATTCCTGCATCTTACTTCAGCAGTTTCAAGACACTCAACTTTTACGGTTCTGATATGAACATACCCGATCAACCAGAGAAACTTCTAGCTTTTATTTATGGCGAAGACTGGAGTGTTCCGAAGGATAAATGGAGTTTTTATGATGAGAAAAATAAATCACACTCTGGTATCGTATTTATTAATAAAAGATTTGATTATAGTCAAATTGACATAAACTAGAGATGGCTGGATATGTTAAGCAAGTTAGGGTGCGTGTAATTGATTAAAATATTAATAAAAAACCCGAAACGTTTTATTCGACTCAGAAAGGTTTTTTTGATTGGCAGAATTTTCTCGTTTCATACGCCATCTCTCAAAGACATTAAAGATGACAGTCTTTATGCGGATATTATTGCCAAATTGAGGTATGGAGATGCAACTGGCAAAGATACACGGGTAGGACGGTTTGATGACTTGGACAAGGTCTTGGACCTTTTACCCGATCAAGGTCTTCTTGTTCATGATGTTGGTTGCTCCTCAGGCGTTACCTCTTTAGATTTAATGCGCATGTTAAATCTAAAAAATAAAAAATATACCCTTACCATATCGGATCGATTCTTAGAGTTATTCGTTTTTGGGGAAGGTGTTAAATACCTCTACGATTCTGATGAAAATCTTCGTCAAATTTATTTCGGTAGAGTATTGTGTGATGGTCAACTATCGAGAGTTTTCTTTTTATCGCGGGTTTTGTTTAGAGTTCTGTCGAAAGTAAGTCGAAGAGATGTACAATCAAAAATTGTTAAAAATATTTCTTTGTTAGATCCGAAAGTTCAGAGGTGTATCAACTCGGGTGAGCTTAATGCTAAATCCTATAACATCTTCAACCGAGATGATGATAATAGATATGATTTTGTCCGCTGTATGAATTTGCTAAACAGATCTTATTTTTCTGATGACCAAATTAAGATTGGCGTAGCAAATCTGATCGAAGCTACGAAGCATAAAGGCTATTTACAGATCGGTAGAACGGATATTCATGGTGTAAACAAGGTGTCTGTTTTTCAAAAAGAAAAGCGCGAACTTTCCTTAGTACTACAATTCAATGGCGGCGCTGAAATAGAAGACCTGGTAGAAAGAAAATTTTTAGTTTAGTTATGTTTGAATTGTGGAGAAAAGGCTATGGAGATGTCCTTTGACTATGAAATCTATTATCCCTAGAGACACTGGTATTATTATTGGTATTGATGCCTTACGAAGTAAGTCAGGGGGCGCAAAAGCTCATTTGATAGGCATCTTAAGTGCATTGATCCCAGAAAATTATAACATTAAACAAATGCATGTCTGGAGTTATCCTGAGCTTTTGGAATGTCTTCCTGATAAATCTTGGCTAATCAAACATTGCCCACGGGAAGAAAAATCTGGGGTGTTCAGCCAATTATTATGGCAGCGATTTTCATTGCCACGTTTATTACGAGAGTCGTCGTGTGACATCGTATTAAACCTTGATGCCGGCACCGTAAACAGTTTCAGCCCGTCGGTTACCATGAGTCGGGATATGCTTTCATATGAACCAGGAGAAATGAAGAGATATAGGTATGGTCGCTCTTGGTTAAGATTGGTTGCTTTGAAATATGTTCAAGCTATGTCATTAAAACGAGCATCAAGCGCTGTCTTTTTAACCAAATATGCAGCTGATATCATTCAAAAATTTAGTGGCTCTCTAAAAAATGTCTCTTATATTCCGCATGGCGTTGGACGTAATTTTCTGGAAACCTCTCACATCGCTGTCTGGCCTGAAGAAAAAAAATTACCTATAAGTTGTATATATGTATCTAATCTGGCTCCTTACAAACATCAGTGGGTTGTGATTAATGCTCTAAGGTTGCTCAGGTCTCAAGGATATGAGGTCACCCTGACGCTAGTTGGTGACAACCAAAATAAGTTTAAAAGTCTCGTTGACAAAGAAATGGAGGAGTTGGATCAGACATGGGTTAAGATGCTGGGCCACACTAATTCTTCACTATTGCCACGGTTAATAGCGTCATCAAATATTTTTATATTTGCCTCTAGTTGCGAAAACATGCCGAATTCATTAGTTGAAGCTATGGCTGTTGGATTACCTATTGCATGTTCCGATAGGGGGCCTATGCCAGAGGTCCTCAGTGATGGTGGTTTATATTTTGATCCTGAGGATTCAATTTCAATTGCTGGTTGTGTTGAACGAATAATTACTGAGCAAGACACTAGAGAGCGAATTGCCAGGAGTGCTAAATCACTGGCTCAGAGATATTCTTGGGAGAGGTGTTGTGACGAGACATTTACAAATGTCATTGATACTTTTGAAAAATATAAAGTAGAGCGGGCATGAGGTTTAATAAGCAATTGTGCTAATCATTTATAGGTCCTAATTGTTTGGCATCACGCAGTTGCTCAATATTTTGTCACAAGTATTTGAGTCACAGCTTATCTATAACGTTTAACTTTTATAGATTTCTGCAACAATGATTTTTGTGAAAATTGGCAGTCGTATTCTGTGATTTGGCTCGACAAAATCTCTTTTAGTGCGACCTTAGAGGGATTAAACTTGGTTAAAAGTATTTTATTAAATTATATTGAATCTATGGCTATAATATTGGTTAGCCTTAGAGCGTCCAATGGTGTTTATTAGCCTGGTACCAACATGAGGGTTATTAGGAAGAATTGGAAGAATTTACAAGTACAAGCTCCAGGAAGGAGTAGGTGAAATTTCTTCCAGAATTTTTATATTTTACTAAGGCTAGACAAAGCTATGACTCCTGAAAGCAGAATATGTAGTACGTGTGTTATGGACACAACTGACTCATCAATTATTTTTGATGATAAAGGGGTGTGCGATCATTGCAATACTTATTACAATGACATAAAACCAAATTGGAATCCTAATGACAAAGACTTGTCTGAAATATCTAAAGTTGCTGAGAAAATTAAAAAAGAGGGGGAAGGTAAAGAGTTCGATTGCATAATAGGTATGAGTGGCGGTATAGATAGCTCTTATCTTGTATATCTTGCGAAAGAGAAGTTAGGTTTACGCCCCTTAGTGTTTCATGTAGATGCAGGATGGAATTCACAACAGGCTGTGCATAACATTGAAAGGATAGTTGACAAGCTGGATTTGGATTTATATACGGAAGTTATTGACTGGGAAGAGATGAAGGACTTGCAGCTATCTTTTTTTAAGTCCGGTGTTTCGCACATTGACACGCCACAAGATCATGCTTTCTTTGCAACAATGTACAAATTTGCATCGAAGCACAATGTTAAATATATATTAACAGGTGGAAATTACTCAACTGAATGCATTAGAAATCCTTTGGAATGGATGTATTACCAATCGGACTCTCGTCAACTTAAAGATATACAGAAAAAATTCGGAACAGTAAAGCTTAAAAATTTCCCTACAACTAATATTCTTTGGCATAAGATATATTTGCCATATGTTAAAAAAATACAATTAATTAGGCCTCTGGATTTTATGCCATATCATAAAGAAGAGGCGACTCAGTTTCTTGTTGATCATTTGGATTATCAGCGTTATGCTCAAAAACATTTTGAATCTAGATTTACTAGGTTTTATGAAGGCTATTGGTTGCCAACTAAGTTCGGATTTGATACTCGAAAAGTGCAGTATTCTAGTTTAATTGTAACCGGTCAAATGACGCGTAATGAGGCAGTTGAAAAACTCAAGAAGCCGGCTTTTGATGAAGAGACGATCAGACATGATTTTGAGTATATTGCAACTAAATTAGGAATATCAGTAGATGAACTACAAGGTTATCTAGATGCGCCTAATAAAAAATATACAGACTATAAAAATCAAATGTGGCTGTATAATTTTGGCTCGAAAGTTATGCACGCCCTAGGGATGGAGAAAGGTGGTAAGCGATGATAGGCATTGTTGACTATGGAATGGGAAATATAAAGGCTTTTTCTAATATTTACAAACAACTTAACATCCCTCATAAAATTATTAAGTCCAGAGGGCATTTTAAAGATGTTGAAAAGATAATACTCCCTGGTGTTGGCGCTTTTGATCATGCAATGATGTGCCTAGAAAAATCCGGGTTACTCGAAACTTTAAATGACTTAGTGCTAAATAAAAAAAAACCTATTTTGGGTGTTTGTGTTGGTATGCAAATGATGGCAAAGTCTAGTGAAGAAGGCACCCTTAGTGGCTTGGGTTGGATTGAAGCAACAGTAAATAAATTTAAAAAAGAAGAATTAGGGGGCGGAAATCCACTTCCACATATGGGGTGGAATTCAATTGAACATATGAGTGACAATCTATTATTTAAGGATATAGATGCAAGCTCTAGATTTTATTTTTTACACTCTTACTATTTCAATTCTATAAATGAAGGAGACTCGATCGCATCTTCTATGTATGGAAATCGTTTCACTTGCGCTACCAACCGTGATAATATTTTTGGTGTTCAGTTTCATCCTGAAAAAAGTCATCATAATGGCGTGCAACTTCTAATAAATTTTAGTAATTTATAATGTTGTATCCAAGAATAATCCCTTGTTTGCTTGTGCATAATAAAGGCCTGGTAAAAACTGTTAAATTTAAGGATTTTAAATATGTTGGCGACCCTATTAATGCAGTTAAGATTTTTAATGAGAAAGAAGTTGATGAATTAATTGTTTTAGATATTGATGCAACGGTTGAGAATAGAGGGCCTGATTATAAAATGATTGAGAATTTGGCAAATGAATGTCGAATGCCTCTATGTTATGGTGGAGGAATTAAAACAGCATCCCAAGCACAAAGAATTCTTTCTTTGGGAGTGGAGAAGGTAGCGATAAGTTCTGCAGTGTTTAACAATCTAGATATAGTTAAAGAAATATCAACAGAGGTTGGCAGTCAAAGCGTTGTTGTTGTTTTTGATGTGAAGAAAAAGCTGTTCGGTGGCTATGATGTGTACACACACAATGCAAAAAATAAAATTAAGCAAGATTTTTTAGAACTTGTTGAAAGGGTTCAGGATCTGGGCGCTGGAGAAGTTGTAATTAATTCCATTGATAATGATGGACTAATGAAGGGATATGATATAGATTTAATTGAGAAGATTAAAAGTAGATTGAATATACCAATGACCATATTAGGTGGTGCTGGAGAATTAAAAGACATAAGCCAAGTAATTGATAAATTTAGTATTATAGGTTGTGCGGCAGGCAGTTTATTTGTGTTTAAAGGCAAGTATAAGGCGGTATTAATCAATTATCCAAATAAAGAGATTAAAAACAAAACAAATAATAATAATAATAAATAATAATATGAAACAAATACTACAAAATCTTTCAAATGGAGAAACATCATTGATTGATGTGCCTTGCCCAAAAAATATTAAATCCAATATATTAATAGCCACTACCACAACAGTCGTATCTGCTGGCACCGAGCGCATGTTGATTGACTTTGGAAAAGCTAATCTATTAAGTAAAGCCAAGAAGCAGCCAGATAAAGTTAAGATGGTTTTAAATAAGGTTATTACTGATGGCTTGATGACTACTGTTGATGCTGTGCGCTCTAAACTAGACCAACCTTTACCACTTGGTTATTGCAATGCTGGTGTAATTTTAGAGAGTGATGTTGATGGATTTGAGCCTGGTGATAGGGTTGTTTCTAATGGTAATCATGCTGAAGTAGTTCGCGTTCCAAAAAATCTTTGTGTAAAGATTCCAAATAATGTTGATGATGAATCTGCTTCATTTACGGTGTTAGGCGCTATTGGACTACAAGGGATTCGTTTAATGCAACCAACTATGGGTGAGTGTTTTGTAGTGACAGGGCTTGGCCTAATTGGTTTACTATGTGTACAGATGTTGCGTGCGAATGGTTGCAGGGTACTGGGTATTGATTTTGATTCCAAAAAATGCGAAAGGGCGCAAAAATTCGGCGCTGAAACAGTTGACTTATCAAAAGGCGAAGATCCTGTTATTGTTGCACAAGGTTTTTCTAGAGGTCGAGGCGTTGATGGTGTATTAATAACCGCAGCCACTCAGTCTGATGAAGTTATACATCAATCCGCTGAAATGTGTCGTAAACGCGGCAGGATTGTGCTAGTTGGTGTAGTTGGGCTAAATTTACGTCGGGATGATTTCTTTAAAAAGGAGATTACTTTTCAAGTGTCTGCTTCTTATGGCCCTGGTCGATATGACTCATTCTACGAGGATGAAGGTAATGATTATCCTGTTGGCTTTGTGCGTTGGACTGAGCAGCGTAATTTTGAAGCAGTATTAGACATGATGTCATCCGGTGTGTTAGATGTTAAATCTGTAATTACGCACCGTTTTGATATTGAAAATGCAATTGATGCTTATGGCTTGCTAGATAATTCTGATGCGCTAGGTATTGTGTTAAATTATCCTAATCAAAATCGAGAGATTTTAACTAAATCCAAGGTTGAGTTAAACGTCCAATCTCCTAAAGTTATTGATCCTTCTATCCCTTGTGTAGGGTTTATTGGTGCTGGAAATTATGCTTCAAGGACTCTAATTCCTGCATTTAAAGAAGCTGGCGCTGTGTTGGATACATTGGTGACTAGTGGCGGAATTAGTGGCGTACATCATGGTAATAAAAATCAATTTACTACAGCTTCTACAGAAACTAAGGATTTGTGGAATAACGATAAAATTAATACAGTATCAATTGTTACTAGGCATGATGCTCATGCACAACAAGTGGTTGATGCACTCAAGTCTGGGAAAAATGTATTTGTTGAGAAGCCACTGGCTTTAACTTTAGATGAGCTCGATGTTATCGATAAGACTTATCATAAAGCGAATAAGTCTAATACTGTTAGACTAATGGTTGGATTTAACCGTCGTTATGCTCCGCATATAGTTAAGATGAAAGATTTGCTGAATAGTCATAGATCTCCTAAATCTATTATTATGACTGTCAATGCTGGCGCCATTCCTAGCGAGCATTGGGTTCAAAATTCTCTGATTGGTGGGGGGAGGATTATCGGTGAAGGGTGCCACTTTATAGATCTTATGAGACACCTAATTGGTCACAAGATTAATGGTTTTACCGCTACTATGATAGGTAGCGTTCCAGGGGTTGAAATTAGAGAAGATAAAGCCTCAATTACACTTTCTTTTGAGGATGGTTCATTTGGAACGATTCATTATTTGTCTAATGGCGGATCTAAATTTCCAAAAGAGCGTGTAGAGGTTTTTTGTGATGATGCAGTTTTGCAAATGGATAATTACCGTGTACTTACAGGGTATGGTTGGCCTGGTTTTAAGAAAATGAAACTATTCAAACAAGATAAAGGGCAAAGGGCTTGCGCTAAAGCTTTTATTGAATCTATTGCTAATGGGAAAGAATCACCTATATCTTATGAAGAAGTAATGGAGAGTTCAAGGGTATCTATTGAAGTTGCCAATTCATTGCGTAATTAATGCTTAAAAAACTTCAGCTTTTATTTAATACTATTAAGTATTTGAAGGCTGGTCAAATATTGAATAGGATTAAGCGTAAATTTATCAAGTCCAAAGTAAATCTATTTGATATTCCTAAAAACTTATATCCTTATAGTAAGATCAAGCCTGTTATACAGTGCTCACAAAAGATGTATGGTGAGAGCAGTTTTAAATTTTTAAATAAAGAATTTACACTCAAGGCATCAGAAGATTGGAACGCTAAAAATCAAGATAAGTTGTGGCTATATAATCTACATTATTTTGACGACCTTAATGCTATCAATTTCGAGCAAAGGACTATCTGGCATAGTAGTCTAATTCAAAATTGGATTGAGAATAACCCACTAGGCTTTGGCAATGGTTGGGAGCCTTACCCATCTTCTTTACGAATTGTTAATTGGATTAAATGGTTTTTATTAGATCTGAATTTAAATAATAATGTAAATCAGATGTGGCTAGATTCGCTCGTTATTCAAACTAGATTTTTAAGTCAAAATTTAGAATATCACCTTTTAGGAAACCATCTATTTGCAAATGCAAAAGCGTTAGTATTTGCTGGGCTATTTTTTAAGGAGGAAGAGGCTGATCACTGGTATCAATTAGGAATTTCTATTATAAATAGAGAGCTTTCTGAGCAAGTTCTTTCTGATGGCGGTAATTTTGAATTGTCACCAATGTATCATGCAATTTTCCTAGAAGATCTATTAGATTTAGTTAATATCCATCAAGCCTATAACAGGAGTTTTCCAGATAATTTAGAAAACAAAATTGTACAAATGCTTGAATGGTTAAAGGTTATGTCTCATCCAGATAAGGAAATAGCTTTTTTTAATGATTCTGCTTTAGGTATAGCACCGTCTTTTGTTGAATTATTAAGCTATTCTGATCGACTTAGTCTTGTCTTTAAAAACAACCAAGTTAATCGATTGACACATCTTAAGGAATCTGGCTATATTCGAGTAGAAGACGAGAATATGGTTATTATTGCAGATGTTGCAGATATTGGACCAGATTACATTCCCGGACATGGACATGCCGATGCCTTGAGTTTTGAGTTGTCCTTGTTTGGTAAAAGAGTGATTGTCAATTCTGGAATATCAACTTATGAAATGGGTACAGATCGCTATAAGCAAAGAAGTACTGAATTACACTCAACTATCACTATTGATAATCAAAATTCTAGTGAGGTTTGGAGTGGGTTTCGTGTGGCAAATCGCGCCAAAGTATTTGATATAAAAAAGTCTGAAGATAGTAATAGTGTTAGATTTTCAGCTTGTCATGATGGATATAAAAAACTTAAAGAAGGGGTTTTGCATTGTCGTTACTGGAGTGTGTCTAACAATTTAATAAAAATTGTAGATAATATTATAGGTCAAGGGGTACATAAAATTAGATCAGTACTTCCGCTGCACCCGAGTGTTGTAGTTGGTGATGTTCAAGGGGACTCTGTTAGTCTTGAGATTAGCGGAACTACAGCGAAAATTAATTTTGAAGGCGGGGGAAAATTGAAGGTAATAGAATCACAATATTATCCAGAGTTTGGCTGCTCTATTGATAATAAACATCTCATATATGACTATAATGGAAAATTATCTTCTAAAATAACAATAAGAATATCATGGTAAAAATATTAGCTGTATTTGGCACTCGTCCAGAAGCAATTAAAATGGCGCCTGTAATACTCGCCTTAGGCGATAATTTCGATGTAAAAATATGTGTAACTGCACAACATCGTCAGATGCTTGATCAAGTTTTAGAGTTGTTTGAGATTACACCAGATTATGATCTCGATATTATGCAACCTGGACAAGATTTGTTTGATATTACCAGTAATGTATTATTAGGAGTTAAAAAAGTTTTACAAATTGAAGAGCCAGATGTTGTTTTGGTGCATGGAGATACAACCACTTCTATGGCGACAGCTATGGCCGCTTTTTATTTGAAAATACCAGTAGGTCATGTAGAGGCAGGTTTGCGAACCTATGATATCAACTCTCCTTTTCCAGAGGAGCTTAATCGTCAAATAACCTCAAGAATTGCCACTTTGCATTTTGCACCAACCAAGATTTCTCGTCAAAATTTGCTGGATGAAAAGGTACCAGATAGTCAAATTTATGTAACAGGTAATACGGTTATTGATGCCTTACTCTCTATGGTGGAAAAGGCAAGAATTGTTGATTTTTCAGATACTCTTTTGAAAAGAATGCCATTTTTGAAGCAAGAAAAAAGTGGCATGCCTCGTATTATTTTAGTAACAGGACATAGGCGTGAAAATTTTGGATTAGGATTTGAAGAAATTTGTCATGCATTAAGTGTTGTCGCAAATGAAAATCCAGATATTCACATTATTTACCCTGTACATTTAAATCCTAATGTGAGAGAGCCGGTGAATAGGATTTTATCCAATTTAAATAATGTCCATCTTATTGAGCCAATGGAGTATTTAACTTTTATTAAGTTGATGGATTTATCGTATTTAATTTTGACAGATAGTGGTGGTATTCAAGAGGAGGCTCCTAGCTTGGGTAAGCCAGTTCTAGTGATGAGAGATACTACGGAGCGTCCAGAGGCGGTAGAATCTGGAACGGTTAAATTAGTTGGTACAAATAAAAATGATGTTGTAAAAATGGTTAACCGATTGTTAACTGACAGTAATTTTTATATGCAAATGTCAAAAGCACATAACCCATATGGTGATGGAAAGGCTGGCGGTATTATTTGTGATATTTTAGTAAATAGAGGTGTAGTGTGATTGTATCTATAATAGGGTTGGGGTATATAGGACTTCCAACTGCAGCAGTATTAGCATCGAAAGGGGTGAAGGTAGTTGGGGTTGATGTGAATCAACATGCTGTAGATACCATTAATCAGGGAAAAATTCATATTGTTGAGCCAGAATTAGATATTTTGGTTCATAAGGCTGTTCAAGATAATTATTTAAAAGCAGTTACGAAGCCGGAAAAAGCAGATGTATTTATGGTAGCAGTGCCAACACCTTTTAAAGATAATTATAAGCCTGATCTGTCCTATATAAAATCAGCAGCGAAGGCAATTGCTACAGTATTGGAGAGAGGTAACCTTGTAATTTTGGAGTCCACTTCTCCTGTAGGCGCTACAGAAAAAATGATGGAATGGATGAGAGAGGAACGACCAGATCTCTCTTTTCCTAAATTTGGAGATGATAAATTTAAAGCAGATATAGCAGTGACACACTGTCCAGAGCGCGTATTACCAGGTCAAGTAGTGCGTGAGCTTGTAGAAAATGATAGAATTATTGGTGGTGTTACTACCCAGTGTGCAGAGAGAGCTCGTGAGCTATATAAGATTTTTGTTGAAGCTGATTGCTTGATTACAGATTGCCGTACAGCTGAGTTAAGTAAGCTTGTTGAAAACTCTTTTCGCGATGTTAATATTGCTTTTGCAAATGAGCTGTCTTTAATTTGTGATAAGTTAGATATTAATGTTTGGGAATTGATTAAATTGGCCAATAGACATCCTCGTGTTAATATTTTACAACCCGGTCCTGGCGTAGGTGGACATTGTATTGCAGTTGACACAT
>Ga0255775_1001566_pt1 | contig 21071 bp, 3 predicted proteins | sample 011ome_26_FD_179973 | JGI IMG/M metagenome (GOLD analysis project Ga0255775, IMG submission 179973) | Coastal salt marsh microbial communities from the Groves Creek Marsh, Skidaway Island, Georgia - 011511BT metaG (version 2) | ecosystem: Environmental > Aquatic > Marine > Intertidal zone > Salt...
TGCTGGGCAAGCCTTATTTGACGCTCGAAAGCCATGGAAACTTATTGATCGCACAGCCACACATTTTATTGCTCCTGAATCAGAATTTGAAAAGATCGGGGAGGTTAATCAGGTTGTATTCGTTGAGGGATTGATACATTTTAATGGAAACTATTTTATGTATTACGGTACTGCGGATTCCAAAATAGGGGTAGCCGTATCGAAGTATGGATCAGAATAGCTCGTTTTCATGTCTTTTGAACGCTTTTTTTCGGATCATTTATGCTTATTTGAGTATTACAGAGTTGTGACTCGCATATCCTATAAATTACTGAACCCCTTATTCTTACTGGTGTTCGTAGTATAATTATTTGATTTCGAAATATTTACAATACCGGAAATACACTAGTTTTCCTATAAATTGTTAATTATTCCTTAAATTAAGCTTTCTTATAAACTATTTTAATAGTTCTCAAATTTGACTAGTTATGAAGGTATTTAAATCAATTTTAACAACCCTTTTGTTTTGTACTGTTTCGGTAGGATATTCTCAAGAGGAGAATAATCGCCCTGTGGTTAATGCGAATTTGCCAACCATTGAAATCATCGAAGGAGGTACATCCAACACCATTGAGTTAACAAGTTATGTAACTGATGCGGATAACGATTACCTCGTATTTGAAATTGTTTCTGCAGGAAACTTTCAATCCAACTCTGACTCGGCCTTAAGTGGTTCTAGCTTTACATACGTCCACAATGGTGCAGAGTCAATTTCAGATGAGATATCATTTACTGTATCAGATACGGACGGTAACGGTTCAATTCTAAGTACTGAAAGTTTTTCTTTAACCGTTCAGATAACGGCTGTCAACGACTCACCGTCATTACCAGACCAATCTATATCGGTGGACGAAGGTGATCAGGCTAGTGCTAACATCGGTGCAACCGATCCAGAGTCAAACACACTAGTTTATACAATTTCAAGCCAGGCTTCAAATGGTGAAGTTATACTTACGGGTAGTACATACACTTATGTGCATAACGGTGGCGAAACTACGTCAGATACCTTTCAAATTACAGCTACCGAAGTGGACGATTCTTCTAAAACTGCAACCGGAACCTTTACGGTTGCTGTCTCAGCGTTAAACGATAGCCCTCAAGCCTTAGATTTAAGTGGTACAGTTTTAGAAGGGAGCTCGACTAGTTTCTCTTTTTCATTTGATCAACAACTAGAGGCTGGTACTGTTTCTTTCTTTGACCCAGATACTGACCAAAATGATATAACTATTAGAGTATCTTCAACGCCTTCAAATGGTACAGCTTCAGTTTCGGGTACTGAATTATCTTACACTCATAACGGTTCTGAAACTACTACTGATTCATTCACTTACGAAGTTTTTGATGGTTCTTTAAGTTCAGAATATACCGTATCGCTTACCGTTACTCCAGAAAATGATGCTCCAGTAGCTGCTGCTGACACTTATTTTATCTCTAGCGATGATACGTCTATTTCTATTCCTGCTAACACAGGTGTTTTACAGAATGATAGTGATGCTGAAAATGATGCCCTAACGGTAGCTGTTTTAGAGGCACCCAGCTCTGGTTCTGTAACTTTAAATGAAGACGGTTCATTTGAATACGAAGTAGTTACAGCTGGTTTCAATACTGATACCTTTACATATACATTGTCAGATGCTAACGGTAGCCAATCAACGGCTGAAGTTATAATAGAATTATCTGACTTAAAACCAGTTCCTGAGTCGTACGATCTAACTGAGGGTGACACTTTATCAATTGATGATGCGAACGGTGTTCTCGGTAATGACTCTGACTCAAATAATCTTGAAATAAGTTCTGTCCTTGTTACTGAACCAAATCACGGTACGATTACACTTTCAACAGATGGATCTTTTATTTATGAGCATGATGGTAGTGAAAACAGAAGTGATCAGTTTACATACAAGCTTGAAAATGCTAATGGAGATGAAAGTAAGGCGACCTTTGTTAGTCTAAGTATTTCTAATATTAACGATGCTCCAACAGCTAATAATACTTCAATTACCCTAAATGAAGGTGCATCTATAACCTTTTTACCAAATTATGAAGACCTTGATAATGAATTTAGCGACTTAACCTTCGAAGTCAGTACTCCTGAATCTGGAAATACCGAATCAGGAGTTTTGACTATTGATGAAAATGGTCAGTTAAACTTTACTCATGGTGGTTCTGAAATAACTTCTGATTTATTCACATATACGGTTTCTGATGGAGAATTCACTTCAGACCCTGCCAATATTAGAATAACTATTTTACCTGTTAACGATGCTCCAGTAATCGATGCAACCGATCTTGCTATAACTGCAGATGAAGGTGGGTCAATAACCAAATCAGTAACGGTAACTGATGCAGAACAAGACAGTACAAGTCTATTACAAGTATCAGGAGGTGAGGCTAGTTATGGATCAGTTCAAATTGATGGTACTTCGATTATTTATACCCATGACGGTTCTACTAATTTTTCTGACAGTTTCGTCTTAAGATCTTACGATGGTACTGCTTTTGGCTCAGATGTAACTTTTACTGTTGAGATTAATGAAGTCAATGATGCCCCTGCTTTGAAATCTGGTGCAACTACAAGTTATAGCCTTGATGAAGGTGCTTCTTCAACGATTTCTTTGACCAATTTATTTACAGATGAAGAAGGTGATTCGATCACTGTTTCGGTATCTAGTAGTGCTAGCAATGGCTCGCTCACAGACCAGGGTGATGGATCATTTACCTATCAACATGATGGTTCTGAAACACTTTCTGATTCATTTACAGTTACAGCCAGTGATGGAATTAGTGAGTCTCAAACGACACAAAAAATTAATCTTACCATTTCTCCTGTAAATGACGCGCCAACTATCACTGGGATAACTGGTTTAGAAGTGGATCAATTAGATGAATTGATCATTACCCCAACTATAAGTGACCCTGATAATAATACTTTTACTCTCTCTATCTCTAATAAAACAGGTTCAGGAGAAATAGAAGATAATGGTGACGGAACGTTCACCTATATTGATGCTACCGATGATTCTAATTTTTCAGAGGGTGTTCAATCAACCAATTTCACATTTGATCTAACTGTTAGTGATGGAACCAATTCTGTAGTAGAAAATGTATCCATTGAGGTTGATAATATTAAAGAAGAATTACCCCAGGTAGTTCTCAGATCTAATAACACGAACCTAGAAGAAGGAGATACAGGAACGATATTCGTTTCATTAATTGATAATACGTTTTATTCTAAAAAAAGAGATTTACCTTCACAATATTTAGAACCCTATTTTGAATATGTAGGTCAGTTTAACGGACACACCTATTACTATTATAAAGGTGGACTTGAGAATTACAATGGTGTCTGGCACTCCTATTCTAACGCAAGTTATATAGCAAGTTTAGTTGGAGGTTATCCGGTAGTTGTTGAAAGTGCAGCTGAAGAAAACTTCTTAATGGGTAATGATATTGATAATCCAACAGAGTTTGACATCAGCAATGAGCCAATCTGGATGGGTTATATCTATAATTTTGAAACTAATGTTTTTGATTGGATCAATGGATCTAGTTCAGATAAAGACACGCAAGATGAAAATGGAAATACAATCTCGGGATACACCAACTGGCGCACTGGTAGCGGAACGACATACCCGGATAATCCTACAGGGCAGCCCGTTGGAGTCTTAGGTAATGGAAATGGTTGGGTGAATTTCTCTGATGATAATGGGGCTCACCTATTGGTTGAATTTGATAAGCTAGCTATTCTTGATGAAGCTATCACCCTCAATATTACTGCAGGTGGTAACGCCACAGATACTGATGATTATGCTACCGTTGCATCAACCGTAACTATTCCTGCTAATTCTACCTCTGAGGTTCAAATTGATGTCGTAGTGGTAGATGATACTGATGATGAAACCGGAGAGACTCTAACCTTTACTGCTTCGGCAGCTTCGAATGATACCTTCTACATTAAAAGAAGCCAAAGTTCCTTATCATTTATAATTAATGATAATGATGATACAAGACCAGGCTTTACCATTGGGTCTGAGGAAGCTTCAGGTCAAAGTCTATCTGAATCTCAAGGAGAGGTAACTTTAACAATGTCTATCGATAATCCAAAAACCTATGAGACCTCATTATTATTTGATATTTCAGGAGAAGCAACAGAGGGTGAAGATTATCAAGCCAAGAATATAGGTTATGTTGATAATTTTTTAACGGATATTGGAGAAGTTCGAGCCTTTGCTCAATCAAAAGTTGATGGTAAAATATATTTTTCATCAAATAATCGTTTGATAAAGACCTACGATTCAACGAACGGTGACCAAGATTTAAATTCTAATACTGAATGGGGAAGTCATACGATTATACCTGCCGATTTAGATAATGTAAAATTCAGATATATCAGAGACTTTGATATTGATGATAATGGTAATCTTTATGTTATTGATGACAATTATATAAGAAAAATAAATACTTCTACAGGCCTTGTAACTTTTGTTGCTGGGGCTTCCCAATGGTCTGAAAACCCTGTTGATGGTAAGGGGATAAATTCTAAATTTTCTGATCCAAGAGAAATTGCAGCCAGTGCTGACGGTTCGGTACTTTTTGTTTTTGACCGACAAAGAGTACGAAAAATTACATTTGATGATGACGGTTCAGCTGATGTTGTTACTATCGCTGGGACTAATGAATGGAGGTATCAGGATGGCAATGGAACTTCGGCTAGATTTGGTGATGTTCAGGATATGAAAGTTGATCCTAACGGAGACCTCATTCTTATAGATAATCAACGAATTAGGAAAGTCTCAGGATCTGAGGTTACTACAATTAAGCAATTGAATAGAAACCTTCATGGTTTAGATATTGATTCTGCAGGAGATTACTATTTATCTGCACGTTGGTCAAATCAAATTTACAAGTACGATGTTTCGGAAGATATTGTTCGAACCCTTATTGATTCAGATGGTGATGCAGGAACGGTAAACGGTCCTATAAGCGAGGCAAAAATAAGTAGCCCTCAAGATATTCTTCTTACTTCTGCAGGAGAACTGCTTTTTGCAGAATCAGGAAATTCACAAATTAGAAAAATTGATTTTATCAATAAAATAAGGGTTAAAGCAGGTGATACTACTGGGGATTATGTACTGACTTTAACGGATGATAATTTCTATGAAAAGGATGAAACAATTATTCTTACTCCTTCCTCGGCAGATGGAATTAACATCACTGGAATAAATCCTGTAACACTTACGCTGACCTCAGATGATACGCTTCCTGAAGTGCAGGTTAATGCATCAAAATCTGCGGTTCAGGAAGATACTGGAGCATTTGTATTCACTGTTTCTCTTGGTAATGCTGCTGAGGCTAGTGCTAAAACGGATCTAGACCCAGCGTACCTGAATCAATTTAAATATTTAGGTGAGTTTGATGGCAGTAAATACTATGTATCTCAAAATTATTACAACTGGAATGATGCAAATAATACCGCTCAGAGCGTTGGAGCAAACCTAGTAATTATCAATAATCAGGAAGAAAATGACTTCATAAAGAATAATATACCGAATTACTCAAATTCTGTTTGGATAGGGTATAACGATAAATCTCAGGAAGGTCGTTTCGAGTGGTCTAGCGGAAGTAACTCTGATTTTGAGAATTGGCAAAATGGAGAACCAAATAATTCTGGCGACGAAGATTACGTTGAACTTATGAATAATGGTAAGTGGAATGACTTGCCGCAATGGAGTAACCTCCCTTTTGTTGTTGAATTTAGCGGAGTTAAATCATCAATTGATACTAGAGTAACTCTTCAAATTGAGGATTCGACTACTGCCACTCCTGATTTTGACTATACTGCTCCAGAATCATTAGTAGTAACCATACCTGCTGGTGAGGATAGTGCTACATTATCTTTCTCGGTAACTGATGATTCAGATAATGAAGCTGCAGAGTATATAAATATCGCGATCGTTGATATTAAAGACGATGAAGGGAATCCTACAGGTATTATTAGTAGTACCAATGGCTCTGCATCGGTTGAAATTGTAGATAACGAAGCAAACGTAGTAACGCTTAGTTCGTCAGGTAGTGAACTAAATGAAAGCAATTCATCAGTTACTATTTCAGTTAGCTCTAATATTGCAAAACAGACTGAAACAGCAGTAGTTCTTGCTGTTAATCAAGGCGATTCAGATACTGCCGTTCAGAATAAGGATTATTACATCCCGGAATTAGATAAGATTAAAACGATTGCTGGTAGCTCAAGAGGTTATACTGATGGTATTGCTTCAGAAGCCAATTTCCACAATAACACTAAAATGACAGCCTTTGGCGATCAGGGTTACTTGATCGCTGACCGTGATAATCATGTTATTCGATTACTAGATAAATCGGGTAATGTGAGTACCTATATTGGTAATGGTAATTACAGAGGTAATGATAATCAAAATGGTGTAGACCGTCTAGAGGCGCGCCTTAGTGGGCCAACCGACATTGCTGTAAGTTCAACAGGTGAAATTTATATTGTTGAGCAATATTCAAATGCTATTTCTAAAATTGATGCTAATGGTAAATATCAAATAGTAGCCAATGAATCTGGCAATTGGGGATCAGAGGATAATGATGACGCCAAGCAAGCTACGTTTAATAATCCGAGAGCGATTGCATTTGATTCTCAAGGAAATTTATATGTTGCGGATGGTGAAAATCGAATCCGAAAAATTTCCTTCTCAGGAGATAATACTTCAGTAGAGACCTACGCAGGTAATGGTGAGTGGGGTGAAAATAATGGTGATAGAAGTGAAGCAAGACTCTCTGATCCAAAAGATATTATCATCGATGCTCAAGATAATCTGTACATCGCTGAGCACAACCGTATTAGAAAGATTGATGCGCAAGGAAAAGTTAGCACACTTGCTGGTTCATGGTGGGGAGAGAACGACGGAAGTTTAGCTTCAGCTCGATTTAGAAATCCTACGGCTCTTGCCTTTGATTCATCTGGTAATATTTTGGTTACTGATGATGATCACAACTCACTGCGAATTATTTACTTACAAGGAGATAAAGCAGGTCAAGTGCAGACTCTTATTGGAGGTAATGGTAGTGGATTTGAGGATGGCACTTTTGCAAACGCAAAATTGAAGAGACCCAGAGGTGTTGCTGCTGATGCTACTCGAATTCTAGTTTCAGATACAGAGAATAATAGAATTAGAGAGATTTCCTTAGAGCCAACCATAGTTATTCCTGCAGGAGAATTATCAGCCTCAATTACACTCTTACCAATTGATGATGATGTATTTGAACTAGATGAATCAATTTCTTTAAATCTAAGTTCAAGTTCAAATGTTGATTTAGCGAATTCAGATTTACCAGAAATCGATGTTAATCTAGTGAGCGACGACGCTGCTCCGACCGTAAGAATTTCTGCTAATAAATCAACACTTAATGAAGATGGTGGTGAAGTAACGGTAAGTTTGAGATTATCAGATCGGTTCTCTTCTGCTAAAGCAGATATGGAAGAGTCCTTAAAGTCGAATTATTATTATTTAGGAGAATATAACGGCTCGAAATATTATGCTTCGAAAAGTAACCAACAGTGGTATCAATATAATGAAGCAAAAAGGATAGCTGAAAATTTAGGAGGAACTCTAGCCATAATTAACACTCAGCAGGAGAATGATTTTATTACCCAACGAATTTTTGACTTAGATCCAAATTACAGTGCTAATGATAATCGTTGGTTAAATCACTGGATTGGTTATGAATACAACCAAGAGAGTGAATCATGGGAATGGAATAATAATCAGAATATTCAGTTCGCTAACTGGCAGGGAGATCAGTACATCAGAAATCCTGAAGGCAGACCTGTTGCTCGTCTGCATGAAAATGGACAATGGGATAATGGTGAAAAAAACTGGCATAATCAGTATGTAATCGAATATTCAGGGGCCTACTCTGATGTAGCAACAAATGCTGGAATTAGTTATCAATTGTCTGGCGGTGCTGAAGTCTCAGATTATTCTTCTAGTGCCTCTGAGACGATCACTATAGCTGCAGGTGAGTATAAAGGAGAATTTACAATTACAGGTGTAGATGATGATTCAGATGAAGGAATTGAAACTATTTTAATCTCCTTAGTTGAAGATACCACTGATGCAACTATTGACACTAATAATAGTTCGGTACAAATTCAAATTGCAGATGATGATTTAACTACGGTTACCATGTCTACAGATGCTGGAGAAACTATTTCAGAATCTAATGGTGCATACTCGATCATAGCTGAATTAACGAATGAGAAAACGTATCCTGTTACTGTTGATTTGGCTTTTGACGATACCTCTGAAGGTGCGGCTATTTTTGGACTAGACTTCGATTCACCTTCTCTAAATAGAATTTCTACCCTAGCCGGTACAGGAAACTACGGTTTTGTAGATGGTGAAGCATCTATTGCTCAATTTGAAGGTGATATCCGATCTATGGTCGCTGATAAAGTCGGGAATCTTTATATCGCTGATTCTCAAAGATCGGTAATTCGAAAGTTTGATAAGGCTACTAATACAGTTTCATCTTATGTGGGTAATCCTAATGGTAGTGGTGATGAAAATGAAGGAAATCGAACCGATGTAAGAGTTGGATACATCAGAGCAATGGCTTCTGATACATTGAATAATCAACTTTATTTCTTTGATGACTGGACTCGTTTGGTAAGAAGAGTGAATCTTGAAACTGGTAAGGTGAGTTTTGTTGCAGGTGATGGTTCAGGTAATGGATCTGACGGATCTGCATTCGAAGCATCTTTCCAGAATATAAGTGCGATGACCATAGGTTCAAATGGTGATGTTTATCTGATCGACAATACACAACTTAAAAAAATTACTATTTCTGAAGGTTCGGATGCGATCGTCTCTACTCTAGCTGGGGAGTATAACAATGGTGGATTCAATGATGGCTTTGGAAATGAGGTTCGTATTTCTTGGGCAGATCAGAAAGGTATGGCTCTTGATTTAGATGGAAACATTGTCTTTACTGACGGTAATCAACACCGAGTTAGAAAATATAATGTAACCACTGGAGAGGTAACTACCATTGCAGGTCAATGGTGGGATTACGCCGATGGTGTTGGTACGAATGCAAGGTTTAAAAATCCAATAGGATTAGCTATAACTGCTAACGGAGATATTTATGTTGCGGATGCTGAGGATAAGAGGATTCGTAAAATCGTAAAACAAGACAATGGTGGCTATTTAGTATCCACCGTTGCTGGTAATGGTAATAATGGCTATGAAGATGGCGAAGCTTCTTTTTCTCAATTTGGAAATCCGTTACATCTAGCTACTTACGGTAACCAATTAGCGGTGTTTGATCAAGGGAATGCGGCGATTCGTCAAATTCAATTAACACCAACAATCACAATTCCTGCTGGAGAAAAAACAGGAACTTTCCAGGTAACTGCTATAGACGATGTTGTTTATGAAACAGATGAGCAAATCGCTGTTTCTGCTACACCAAGCGGCGCAAACTTAACAGGTGAAGCTAATTTTGCTACAACATTAACTTCTGACGATAATATTCCTATTGTAGCGCTACAGGCAGATAATTCAATTTTGAAAGAAAATGGAGGTTCACTCGAGGTTAAGGTATCACTCCTGGATGAAGAAGGATCAGAAGTGATTTGGGAGAAAAATGACCTTTCTGATGATGTAAAGAACTCATTTAATTTCTTAGGAGAGTTTGAAGGTCATAAGTATTATCAATCATTTAACCGAGTTGATTTCAATACCGCAAATACAATTGCTCAATCTTTAGGTGCTCAACTATTAATTATCGATTCTCAGGAAGAGAATGAATTTATTGGACGTACGATTAGAGAAGGGGTTTGGATTGCAGTAACTTGGTCTCAGGAACAGGGGGCATGGATTCCATTATATGGTGATTCGAATTATTTTAATTTTGAAAATCCGAATGTAACAGGTGATTCAACACAGTTTGCAGCTACTTATGGTAATACTTGGTATAATCACAATAGTAATGACAACTTCACTTATGTTCTTGAGTTTGGTCCTACCAAGTCTTCGGGTTTAGATACTGTTATTACTCTTGCTATTGCCGGTACGGCTTCAGTAGAAGCTCAAAGTGATACTGAACCTGCAGACTTTAATGTTTCGAGCACCCAGGTCACTATTCCTGCTGGTGAGAGTTCTGCTATATTTACAGTGAACGCCGAAAATGATGGTCTTGATGAGGCGATTGAAACCATCGAGGTGTCCATACAAGAAATTGCAACATATTCAGATCAAGATGTTGCTACAATTTCTCAGTTCCAGAACAGTTTAGTCGTTGAGATTGACGATGATGAGGCACCTTCGGTAACTTTCGAATTAAGCTCGGATAGCTTGGCAGAAAACGAAGGTTCTACTACAGTTACTGCCACACTTTCTAACCCTAAAGTATCAGATACCGAAGTGCGTTTCGCATTTTCTGGCGAGGCTACCTTCTTAGATGATTATAGAAGTTCGGATCTAGGTAAAGTTGAGACGATAGCTGGGGTATTAAAAGGATCAGGATTTGTAAATGGATCTGCTGATATTGCACGATTTAGTAATGTTTGGGGAATGGTGCCTTATTCAGATGGATCCTATCTACTAGCTGATTTTGATAACAATACTATTCGAAAATTGAATTCAAACGGTAGTGTTGAAAACTTCATTGGAAATGGAAATGGATGGGGTAATGAAACAGGTATTAGATCATCTGTTTCTATAAATCGACCAACTTACTTGAGTGTCGATGATAATTTTAATGTTTATTTCGCCTCACAAAATAATCGAGTTTACAAATACGACGTTGAGACTGATAGGGTTTCAATCATCGCCGGTAGTGGACAATGGGGGTATGCAGATGGAGTTGGACAAGCAGCTCAATTCAGAAATCCGTTTGATCTCGAAGTTAATAGCGATGGTAGTATTATTTATCTTTTAGATTATGATAACAGGACTGTTCGAAAACTTACTTTAGGCGAGGATGATCAGTATACTGTATCGTCTTTGATACAAGGTGATAATAATGGTAATAACCAGCAGGTTACGGGGTCTTTTGATAATGCAAAGCTTGGCCGACCTTATGAGCTAGAAGTAGATTGGGAAAATAATAAGATTTATACGCTAGGAAATATAGATTGGGGTTATGCTGCAATTGGTGTTTTAGATTTGAATACTTCTACATTGAGTTCTACGATTATCGGAACTGAAAATAGTTGGGGTCGTTATTGGAGCTTTGATAGAGATGATGTTGGAGACTTCTATCTTACTGACGCTGTTGATCGTTCAATAGTAATCATGGATGTAGAAAATCCAAATGTTGATCGTTATTCTGAAGAAGAAACTGGTTGGTTATTCCAATCACATGAAAATGATATCTTCAAATTTTACAGATTATTAGAGGATCCTTCTACGATAGAAGCGGTTGTTGAATATGACTTCTCAGGAGGTAGTACAATCAGAAAAGATGGAATTGAACAAGGAACTACTTACGGAGTTCAAAGTAATAATACGGTAATTACAGACACCTATGACTATTTTCAGCACTTTGAGCCAGGGATTTATAAAGTTCAGATAAACACCGATAACTTAACATATTCAGTTTCTAAAACTTCTGATATTCCTACAAGAGGTTTTACTTCATCTACTTTAGCTGGAGGTACCAAAGGGTACGCCGATGGCACGGGTGCTGAAGCACAATTCCAATATCCAACTTCTATCTTGGTTGACGGTAGTACGGCTATAGTTTATGATGATCAGAATGAACTTCTTAGATCGGTAAGAGTAAAAACAGCTATTATTGTCCCAGGTAGAGATACTACTGCTTCTGTTGACTTTACAGCTTACAAGGATCAATACTTCGAAGGAGAAGAGATTATAGATTTATCTATAGCCAGCATTGAGAATGGAGTTTCAGAAACTTCGGTTTTTGATCCTATTACCATTACAGATGCCACTTTCTTAACGCGCGTAAATGAGGCACCATTTGAAGGTGTACAAGATGGTAAAGTATCATGGGGTGATTATGATCGTGATGGCGATATGGACCTACTACTAATGGGTTCAGGAGTTGATGGAACAATAACCAATATTTACAGAAACAATGATGGTAGTTTCGAAAATACGGGTCAAAATTTCACTAAGTACTTAGGTGGTGACGCCGAATTCGTTGATGTTGATCAAGACGGATGGCTGGATGTTGCCTTGAGTGGTAATTCTCCTATTGGTAGAGTGTCTGAGCTTTATATCAATAGAGGATCTGATAGCCCAAGCGCACCTTTCTTCCAGTTAAGTACCAACTATATTGTTGAGGGCCTTTCACAGTCTGATATGGAGTGGGGTGATCTCGACAATGATGGTGATCCTGATTTAATCATATCGGGTATTAATGAAGAAAATCAATACAAAACACTTTACTACACCAATTTGGGTAACTATACCTTCCTTCAAGAACAATTCTTCTATGCTGACGGTAAAATCCAGGCTGAGATTGACATGTTCGACGCTGATAATGATGGTGATTTAGATGTTGGAATAGCGGGTATTAATGAAGGCGACGGGTTTGGATCACAATTCTATACCAATAGTTATTACGATGCTTCTCAGAATTTTGATGCTAACTATAACTTCAATAATTATCGTTGGTTAAGAGATGGTAAAACGATGTTCCTAGATTTAGATGTAGATAGCCGAATGGATTATTTTGCTATGGGTCTTGATGAAAATCGAAACACGCAGCAGGTTTCTAATCTAGGTGTTTCATTAACCCCACTTTCTAATCCTGATTTTGCATTCGCTGATTACAATAACGACGGGTTGAATGACGTTGTTATTGCCGGTGAAGATGAGCAAGGAAATCCAGTTACGAAACTATACGTTACGTTAGGAGGAGTCGAGTTCGGGTATCGTTTATTTGAAACAGACGTAGACCTTGTAGCCCTTAGAGAAAGTACGGTGGATTGGATCGACTATGACCTAGATGGTGATTTAGATCTATTCATGACGGGTATTGATGACTCTGGGGTGCCAGTAAGTGTTCTATACGAGGCGAATAACGTCGCTAATCTTAATGAGGCTCCTGCCAAGGTAACTAACCTCACTGCAGTTCATGCGGGTAATGGATTAGTTCAGTTAGATTGGGATAAGCCAACGGATAATACTAATTCGGAATTTAGATATGCATTACGGGTTGGTACTTCTTCTGGTGCTTCTGATGTTCTTTATGTGAATGCTACAGAATCAGGAACGCGTCTGATTGATGAGCCATCATTATCTACCCTAAATAGCCGTGAGTTAATCCTGAATCCAGGAACTTATTTTGCGGCAGTACAAGCGATCGATGCGGGTAATCGTGGTGGAGCATTCTCAGATGAGATTCAGTTTACCGTTGATTATTCATGGAAGCGATTAAACCTAGGAGGTATTATTGATCGATCACTTCGTCCATCTGCGAGTTCACAGATTGAGTTTGTCGATTACGATGGTGATGGAGATATGGATTTAATAGGTTCTAATGTTAGTACTGATTATACCTACGGAGGCGCCATTAATATCTTCGGTTTTGAGAATGGAGTATTTGTTCCTAAGCAGCAAGAGGGAGGTGGTTCAACTACCTTTGGTTTAGGCGATTTGAATAAGAATGGGGCTATTGATATTGTCTATGCTCAGGAGGAACAGAGTGGATCTAGGATTCATTCAATGTTTAACATGCAACCAATTATTCTTGAAAGAATTGCAAATGGAGAGGATATTAGTTTTATGTCACCATTTCAGAATTCCAATAATTTCAATGGAGACAACTTGATTCCTAGTTTATATGATGCCAAGGTGGCCATCAAAGATCTAGACAATGATGGTATGCCAGAGGTAATCTTGGCAGGTGCTAGCTCTCAAATTGAGTCTGAGGCAACTGCTGCTGTTTATCTACTTCGAATGAATCTTTATGAAGGAGAAACTGATCTTGGATTTAATAATTTCTATTTTACTTATGAGAAATTAATTGAAAACAATGCCGCACTGGAGGGGCTAAGTTTCTTGTCATTTGATCTTGGAGATGTTGATGGTGATGCAGATTATGATCTTTTATTCACTGGTTTTGGATTTGATGGTTATGAAACCATTCTGTTTGAAAATACTGGAGACTTAAATGGTGAACTATTTGTTGAAACCAATAACAACTTTATCGCAGTTCGAGAAGGGTCGGCATCTTTCATAGATATTGATGGTGATGGATTACTCGATGTAGTATTTACGGGTCAGTCGGGAGATGGTGATACTTTCAGAGTTTATAAAAACACTGGGAATATTCAGAACTTTGCTGCACTTGAGGTTGGTTTACCAGCTATTCGTAAGTCTAATGTAGACTTCGGTGACTTTAATGAAGATGGTTACTACGATATTCTTTACTCAGGAACGATCCAAGGTGAAGGACGTACCACCCGATTAGCTGAATTCAATCCAAGTACTCGTCTATTCGAAGATTCTGAATTCGATGTTTCTGGTTACCTAGATGCTAATGTAGGTTTCGGTGACTTTGATGGTGATGGAGATCTTGACTTTGTGTTAAGTGGAGAAGATGCTAATAATGATTCGGGTCAAATTCAACAAATCGCAGATATTTTTATTAATGTGAGAGATTTAGCTACTACTCCAAATTCAAGAATTAGCCTTGCGAAAGAAGGCAACAATTCGGGTATTGGTGCACCAACGATTTCTACTGCGAGAAGACGACGCATAGAACAAAACAGTTACGAGGTAACGGTAGAATGGGGTGGCGCCAAGAATAAAGAGGGTAATCCAGATTCTGCACTCACTTATGAACTGAAGGTAGGAACTTCTAAAAATGGCACCGAAATTCTTTCAACAGTTGCTAATTCAGATGGAGTTCGAGCAATAGCAACAACGGGTAATGCCGAAAGTAACAAAAGCTGGAAGCTTAATTTACCGGAGGGCACATACTTTGCACAGGTACAGGCGGTAGATGCAAGTTACCAAGGTTCCGCATTCAGTGAGATTTTTGAATTTGCCGTGGTAAACTCATTTAAGTTGGGAGATGCAAACGGTGATGATGTGGTTAATGTTCTTGACCTTACCACAAACATTGAATTTATTATGACCAATGTTGAACCGACTGCATTTGTACCCGAGGTAGCCGACGTTAATTTGGATGGAGTGATTAATGTAACCGATATTTCTGGAATCGTAGATATTATTCTCAACCCAGAGACATCAACTTCTAGAATTGCACTTTCTAAAGCGGTCGATAGGTCTGATTACTTCAGTAATGAAGTAGTAGGTGATGCTAAGCTCGCATTACAAAATGGAGCGGTAACACTTCGTTCTGATCGTGAAGTAGTTGCTTTACAATTCTCTGTAAACAAAGATGCGGCTATTCGCCTGAATGATCGATTAACAAGTAACTTCAGTGTGGTGAGCTTTGAACGTGATAACCGTATGCATTATTTAGTATACTCATTGAATAATGAAAATATTCTTGGAGTTACTGATCAGCTCTTTACCGTGTCAGGAAACACTAAACTAGATGTGAATGATTTAGCAGCTAATGCTTCGGGTGTGGGTACACTATCTATTGAATTCTTGGATGAATCTTATTTAGATCAGTATAATAATGGAGCGGTATTCTATCCGAACCCAGCTCGTGACGTAGCGAGTTTATATGTCGGATTAGAAAATGCTGTCCGTGTTCAGGTTGAACTATTCAACATGCAAGGAACACCGGTTCTACAGTATGCTACCGAAAGAAATGTAGATCAAATCAATCTTAATGTAAGTAACCTTTCTAGTGGCCTTTATGCGGCACGAATTCAGATTACCACTGAAGACGGACGCACAGTTACTCGATCACTCAAACTAGTGATTCAGTAATTCAAGAACTAGAAAAACCTACTTACCATGAAAAGACTGATTTACATATTTATACTTCTGCTGTCTTTCAGCCAGGCTCACTCGCAAGTGAGCCTAGGCTTCGGCAGCATTGAGGCTGCTACTGAAACTGAGATTACTGTCGATCTTTTGATGGATAATTCTGAAGTAGTAAAGGCGATTCAATTAGACTTCTACTTTGATCCGAATCTGATCACCTATATCGGTAACCCAACAGTTACTGGTACTCGAATCGAAGATGGATTTACTGCTGCTGTTAATGAAATAGGCGAGGGTAGATATCGAACCCTTATTTATTCTCCATCCAATGGTGAAATAGCTGTAGGTTCTGGAAGCGTGATGAAGCTCACCTTCGAAACCGGAATACAATTTGGTGAATTTCCGATATTTTTAAGTCGATCTCAAAGTAATGGAGTTTATAATAAAGTTATTGTTTCAAGTGCTAATTCTACCGCTATAACCAATCTTACCATTAATGATGGTGTAATTAAGGTTCTATCTGGAGATTTTTCTTCGAATACGACTGATCAGAATTTCGGTAGTGTGGTTAAAGATCAAGCTCAGAGTTTCAATTTTGAGTTATACAATAATGGTAATGATGATTTAGTTATTGATTTTGTCTCTGAGAATCTTGGGGTTTTTCAGGCCGATTTTACTGCTTTTCCAATTACCCTTTCTGCTGGATCAAATACTAATCTAGCGGTCAGTTTTGCGGCAGATACCCCCGGTAGTTTTGAAGGCTCCTTCGTGCTACAATCTGATGATCCTAAACGGACCGATCCAACCACTTTTTTGGTAAGCGCATTTGTCTTTTCTGATAATGTTGCTGGATTATCTTCTGTCGAGGTAGATAGCGGCTCAAAGGCAGAAGGTAGAATTACCTTTCAAGCAGAAGAGCCCATAATAAGTTTTCAGTTTGATATTCCTTTTGAATCAGAGGTATTTTCAATTGACCCGAGCTCGGTAGAGCTTTTGGTTACGGGAACTGATCATATAATTACTGCTTCTATTTTTGAAGAGGAGGGTTTTGCACGAATTTTATCCTATTCACCTACTAATGCTACCATACCAACTACTCAAGGAGATTGGGTGTCGTTTGATATTGTGGCTGCGGAGGATGCTAGACCTGGAAATTATCCGTTAACATTTAGCGATGCCATTGCTAATGATCCTAATCTAGTCAATGTAGTTTCAGCTCAAGTTTCGGGTACCTTGATCGTTAAAAACGGTTTTATTGATTTGAGCCTTGCAGAATCTGTTGAAAAGCCACTTGCAAATGGTTATGTTAATACACGTACGCTAATAATCAGAAATGAAGGAAATGCAACAGCTACTTTAGGTGATTTGGTCCTATCTAATGAGGTAAAGATTAAGAATTATATCGCTGATCAATCGATTGAATCTGGTAATGTACTTGAATATGAACTAGAAATTACTCCAGATGCTTTTCCTGCCTATGATTTACAAATTGATTTAGCGCATGATGGATATCAAAAAAGTACCCCATTAGATGTTGCTATACCTACTTACTATCCAAATTTTATCTCAACTAGAGGTAATGAGGAGGTAGCACCAAACTCAACAGAATCAATCACTTTTAGTTTATTTAATAGCTCTCCGGTTCAAGCGGTCCAGTTTGATTTTAAAGTTCCTACTGGTTTCACCATAGATTTAACAGGTCATGAGAATAATTATCAGAATGGCTATGTTCTGAGCTACAATGTGCTTAATCAAGATGAACAGATTTATCGCGCACTGTATTTTAATCCAAATGGTGGTAAAATCGCTTCAGGTAGCCATGAACTTTTTTCGGCTCCTTTAACGGCGGGTGATGTTGCATTAGGGATTTATCCGCTCGTTTTAACGGAGGTTTTATTGTCTGGTGAAACTAACGAAAACATTGCCTCAATCGCCTTATATGATAGTCGCATATTAGTAGCTAGAAAACCCTTGTCAGAGGCCTTGTCTGTTGAGGTAAATGAGGATGAAACGCTAACCCTTACTCCAGGAAGTGATCCTGACAACCTTCCACTTTCTTATCGTATTACTACAGAACCCACTAATGGTATTGCAATAGGAGGCGAATCTATTTCGTATACTCCTAATGCCGATTATGTCGGACAAGATTCTTTTGAATATGTCGTTTCGAATGGTATTCGTGAGAGTGAGCCATCTGTAGTTACGGTAGACATTTTACCTGTAAATGATGCCCCTCGCTTCGATGAGTCGTTTAGATTATCGGTTAGTGAAGGCGTTAATATCCCACATTTATTAGGGTCTATTGAAGGATTAGCCTCGGATATAGATGGAGATGATATTACTTATGAAATTGTCGGAGGTAATGAAGAAGGTTACCTTTCGCTCAGCGGAAATCAGCTCACTTTACTTAAATCACTCGATTACGAATTACAGACTGAATATACCTTTGAGTTAGCAGCTAGTGATGGTACTTTATCTGCGACAGGTAATTTAATTATCAACGTAGAGGATGTTCCGAACAACTTCGTTGAAGAGTCTATTACTGTCAGGGTGGCAGATGTGGTTGCTGAAGCGAGTACAACTTCTACTTCCTTTTACCAGTCTTTTTTAGATAAAAGGGTAGAGTTTGCCTTTGAAGAAGGTCAGGTAGTCCTTTATGAAATCTCAGGGGGCGAGGATGCTCAATTCTTCACCATTGATCGTAATACAGGTGCGATCAGTTTTGTAAGTGTTCCTGACTATGAGAATCCTAAAGATGCTAATCGAGATAATCGCTATGAAGTAACGGTTAAGATTATTAATCTTTCTGATGGAGGAACTGCATTGCCAGTATACACAGGTCAAACTGAAATTTCAGTTCCTGAAGCTCAATTGGCTGTAGCTGTATTTGATTCTTATGTGGTAGAACCTTCGATTGATTCTGATGGGGATGGAGTGGCCGATGTGGTAGATAATTGTCCGACTATTGCTAACCCGAACCAATCAGATATAGACGGTGATGGAACTGGGGATAGTTGTGATGATTTTGATAATGATGGATTATATGACAATGTCGATCAGTGTCCAAATTCGTCGGTGGGCCTTCCTGTTGATGTCTTTGGATGCGAACTATTCGTATTGCCAAAAGACGCTTTCAGTATCGTTGCACGTTCAACCTCTTGTTCGACTACCACCGATGGAGTGATCTCTATTTCTGCAAAATATCCGCAATACAGTTATTCTGTAGCTGTTGAGGGTGTCGGAGCTCCATTGAGCCTCAATAATAGTCAAGGATTAAGCGATGAAGTCTCAAACTTGGGGCCAGGTACTTATCAGGTATGTATTACAGTAGAGGGCCAATCAGATTATTCCTATTGTACAACGCTCACTATAGAACAGCCGGTTCCTCTAAGTGTTTCTCCATCAATGAATGTAGATCGAGGAACCATTAATTATCAGGTAAGCGGTGCTGATACCTATAAGGTATCATTTAACGGACGTGAAATGCTGGTTGAAGAGCCAAATATCGAGTTGATTCTGAAGCCTGGATTAAATCGAATTAGACTTTACACAGATTTCGATTGCCAAGGTTATTTTGAAGAGGAGATTTTTGTGAGTGAAAACGTTACACTATATCCAAATCCTACAACGGGGCCGGTTCAATTATATGTGTCGGGTAAGGATCGTTCGGTGGTTCTTAGTGTTCTAAACACGATGGGACAGATGGTTCATCGCGAGTTATTAGATGTTCCATATAACCGAGTGGTTAACTTTAATTTAGGTCGTCAACCTGCTGGTGTTTACTTTATTAGTCTAGAAGGTGAAACGGTACGCAAGCAACTTAAAGTCATCAAGCAATGAAAAAATATATATCGTTACTAGTGGTTGTTATTGCAGGACTTTTCTCTTCATGTGGAGGAGATGGAGGAGGAGGTGGAACCCCCACTCCTGGACCAACACCCACACCCAACCCACCAACAGCAGCAACACTTCTGACCCCAGTGAATAACGAAAATTGTGAAACGGGTACGAATATCTCTTCAACCCAAGCTACTGTTGCATTTACATGGGCTACCGGTCAAAATACGGATAGCTTTGAACTAAAAGTTTCACAGTTGGGAGGTAATACACAGACCAAATCAGGAATTTCAAGTGGCTCAACTACAGTCACTTTGCAAAGAGGTTATCAATACTCATGGCAGGTGGTATCTAAAGCAACCGGAACTACCGCCACCGCCACCAGTAGCACCTTTAATTTTTACTTAGCCGGAGAAGGAGAGGAGTTTACCGCTCCTTATGCTGCAACTCCAGTTTATCCGCGTTCTGGTGCTACCGTGCCTTTAACCGAAGGTAAATTAGAATTATCTTGGGAGGCTGAAGACCCTGATGGCGATTCTTTAACCTACACGCTAGAAGTTAGCCCTCTAGAAGATCTTTCTAGCCCCATTATCCTTTCGGGACTTACTGAACCTAAAGGTGAAGTGCAGCTTGTTTCTGGGGTGATCTATTATTGGAGAGTAACTGCCTCTGACGGTAAGAATAGTACTCAATCGATTGTCTATACGTTTAGAACGGAGTAATACTCTTTTAATTGAATAAGGTCGCTTTGATACAATTTCTAAAGCGACCTTAAATTTAGCTTTTCTACTATACAAAAACTCTACGAAAGTATTTTAAGGCACTAAGAATGAAATACTTAGAATGACGACTCTCTATTGATAGACTTTCATTTTTATTTTTTGCCTCAAATAAAGGCATATCTTCCTTTTGAATCTGAGTTCGTTTCTGTTACAATCTACAACCTAAGGGTAACCTAATACGATCCATTTATATCGAAGTCATGGTTACCAAAAGGATTTTCGCCTTCTTTTTATTTTTTTCTTTAGCACTTAACGCTCAAGTTAGTGTGGGCTCTGGAAGTTACAGTACAAGTTTTCCTGGAGCTGATTCTGCGGGTCGTAATGGATATCCGTCAGGAACACCTTTTGTATCAGGGGTAGCAGCTAATAAACCCATTCCCACTAATGATTGGTGGTCGAAACTGGTTAAGCAGGGTAATGCAGATAATTTGTTTAACTACCCTTTTACCATGAAAACCCTGGATACGGGTTTAATCGTATCCTATATACCTTGGGGGGTAATTGGCGA
>Ga0255775_1001584_pt1 | contig 20919 bp, 16 predicted proteins | sample 011ome_26_FD_179973 | JGI IMG/M metagenome (GOLD analysis project Ga0255775, IMG submission 179973) | Coastal salt marsh microbial communities from the Groves Creek Marsh, Skidaway Island, Georgia - 011511BT metaG (version 2) | ecosystem: Environmental > Aquatic > Marine > Intertidal zone > Salt...
TTGGCTGCGGCAATCATTCGCTCACCTTCGGCGCGTGCCTGATCCTTAGCTTCTTCTACAATCTGGTTAGCGCGACGCTTCGCTTGCTCAACTATTTCAGCAGCTTCTCGCTTCGCGATTTCCTTATCCGCACCGGCTTTTTCTTGTGCGGCGGCGAGATCAAGTTGCGCGCGTTCTGCCGCTTCGAGTCCGTCGATAATTTTCTTACGACGCTCTTCGAGCACAGCGACCAAAGGCGGCCAAACCACCTTCATGCAGAAGTAGGCAAAGAGTGCAAATGCAATGCTTTGACCAAGTACTGTTGCGTTTAAATTCATGCTTTCTCTCCTGTCTGGTTGGGTTTACCCCTACCGAGCTGCAGTTAATTAACCGAGGAAAGGATTAGCGAAGATGAACAGGAACGCGATACCAACACCGATGATGGAGATTACGTCCACGAACGCCGCAACGAGGAAGAACTGTGTTTGTAGCTTTGGGGCGAGCTCTGGTTGACGAGCCGAACCTTCGATCAACTTGCCGCCTAGGCTGCCGAACGCTACCGCGGTGCCAGCACCACAGATACCGAAGATAATTGCTGCCGCGAGTAGAGTCATTGCTTCAATGGTCATGTTTGTCTCCAAGTTTTACTTTCTTGTGGAACCTTCTGGCTCCGGGTTTCAGTGGTTTGGGTCTTACTTTTTTAGTGATCGACTTGATGCGCTTGGTTCAGATACACGATCGTGAGCATCATAAACAGGTAAGCCTGTAGCGTGATGACCAAGATGTGGAACACAGCCCAGGCAAAATGCAAGGGAAGCTGATACCAACCGAGTAAAGCGATTACTAAGAAAATTACCTCGCCGGCAAACATGTTGCCGTAGAGTCGTAGCGCGAGTGACACAGGCTTAGCAAAAAATCCTGGGAGTTCGAGCAACAAGTTAAGCGGCGCTAAATACCACTTAGGGAATGGGTGCATTAAAAAATCGTTAGCGAAGCCAAGAGGACCTTTCACTTTTAGGCTGTAGTAAATAACCATGATAAACACAGCGGTCGCAAAGCCTAATGTAATATTAATGTCTGTAGTCGGAACTGCTTTGAAGTAGAGGTGTGAGTCACCGGCAACGGTTTGCGCAAAGAGCGGTATCCAGTCCACAGGAACTAAATCCATCGCGTTCATCAGGAAGATCCAGCTAAACGTCGTGAGTGCCAGCGGTGCAACGAACTTGTTTTTGGCATGAAAAGCGCCTTCAACGCTTTCGATAACGAATTCAACAATCATCTCGACAAAATTTTGTACACCGCCAGGGACGCCAGAAGTAACCTTGCGAGAGACGAGATAGTAGAAAGCCATAAACAGTACACCAAGGATCATTGAGATCAGCATGGTGTCGACGTTTATCGCCCAAAAACCCATTTGCGCTGCTTCTTCAGGCGTGTGGGCGAAGCCCCAATGGCCATCTAATTTGCCATAGGTAAGAAAGCCAAGGTGGTGAGATACATACTCGGTGCCGCTCGCGTAGAGGACGTCGCCGTTTGCTTCAGCCATAAGTCAGTCTTCTTTCAGTTTTCGTCGAATGTGTTTTGTGTGCTTTCGTCTTTCTTTTCAGTGTCGATGTTTAGTTAGCCGATAGGCGCCATAAATACCCGCGCTGTGAACGACTAAAAACCCTGCAAAGACCCAAAGCGGAGCAAGTGGCTCAACGCTTGCAAAGGTCAGCGCAAACCCTGCTGCTATAAGACCAAGCTTGATAGCCTCTCCTTTAAAAACAGAGGCAATCATTTTTTCCGTTTCGCTCGCTCCGCGGTGCTGAAACGTCTTATAAGCAAAATAAGCGCCTGGTACTGCGCTTATTAGCCCACCCAGAAACGCCGAGTAGGCGACTACGCCTTTATCTTCACCCGCTATGATCCCTACCAGTGCTGCAAAAAGTGCTGCGGCGGTAAACTGTAGAACAATCACTCGGGTAAAAGGTGGTGGCTTAATCGTCGTCACAGCCATTCTCTCCACTCTTTAAGCTTAAGCCTTAAGCTTTTTAAGCGCTTTCCTCTCTCAATCTTTCTTTTCTGCTTCTGTTTTTATGTGAAAAACACTCGCGAATTAGTCTCGAAAGAGAGATGTTTAGGGCGAGATTAGGCCGAGTTAAAGCAAAACCAAGGCGCGCATTATAGGTAGATTAGAGGCTTCAAGCAACTAGTCTGGGGAACCACATCGTCTCTTATAGCTTATATATCGTTTACAGTTTTAATTAATGAGAGGTAGTTGTCATTTGATATGCGCAATGATTCCATCTAATTCATCTAAGTTATTGTATTTTAATACTAATTTTCCAGATCCTTTGGCGGTGTGCTGAACTATCACCTTAACGCCTATTTTCTCCGCGAGCGTTTGTTCAAGTAGACGAATATCGGGATTTGTTGGCGTTGCTGTTTTTTTGCCAGGACCTGAGAGTAGGCGCCTCACCAGAGCCTCGGTCTGTCGCACCGAGAGACCGCCGCCGACTACGCTACGCGCAGCGTGGGTTTGCTGCTCCTGAGGAAGCGCGAGCAATGCGCGAGCGTGACCCATCTCAATATCACCTCTTTCTAGCATCACCCGTGTATCCAGGCTGAGATTTATGAGCCGCATGAGGTTTGTGACCGTCGCGCGGGATTTACCAACCGCATCGGCAACCTGTTGCTGTGTCAGTTCGAATTCATCCTGCAGCCGTTTCAGCGCAACTGCCTCTTCTATTGGGTTTAGATTCTCACGCTGGATGTTCTCAATAAGCGACATGGCAATCGCTGCGTCGTCGGAAACAGGTTTAATGATGGCAGGAATTGAATCCAAACCAGCTAGCTGCGTCGCGCGCCAGCGGCGCTCTCCAGCTATGATTTCATAACGATCTGCTGATATCGGGCGAATGACTATCGGTTGCATCACACCTTGTTGCTTAATAGACGCAGCAAGTTCGGTCAGTGCGTCTTCATGCATATCCATGCGTGGTTGGTATTTTCCCCGCTGAATGAGATCAATTGGGATATGCCGCAGTTCACCATCGCGCGGTGTTTTTTCGGCCTGGGGAGCGGTACTAGACTTTCCAACTTCTCCGGCATCTTTTGCTTCAGTACCACCTAAAGCTGGTTTCGCCTTTTTTCCTGCCGAAAGGAGAAAATCCAACCCCTTACCCATTCTTTTACCTTCAGCCATTCTCGTCTCTTCTACTTTTCTTTAATTTCTCTGAACCCAGTTTCACTCGGGTGCGCTAACACTGCTATTTGCTGCACTCGCTTGATCACTACGGCGAAGTATTTCACCTGCGAGCGCTAAATAAGACACGGCTCCTCTGGAGCTTTTATCATATTTTAAAACGGGTAGTCCAAAACTAGGCGCTTCGGCAAGTCTTACGTTTCTAGGAACCACAGTGCGATAAACTGCATCACCGAAGTGTTTAAAGAGTTGACGGTTTACCTCAATTGTTAGTCTATTTCGAGGATCGTACATTGTGCGAATAATTCCCTCGATATGTAACGAAGGGTTTAGATGCTCGCGAATTGTGTCAACTGTGTCTATTAGTGCTGCCAACCCTTCCAGCGCATAGTATTCACACTGCATGGGAATAATGACTCCCTCTGCTGCAACTAACGCATTAATAGTTAGCATGTTAAGCGAAGGAGGGCAGTCGATAATCATATAGTCGTAAGAGTGACTAATAGAGTCGAGAATCTCTTTGAGCTTATACTCTCGATCTTCCATACCGAAAAGCTGGGCTTCGGCGGCGACGAGATCGCCATTAGAGGGAAGGAGATCATAGCCAGCTTCCTCTGCGCGAGTGAGCACCCGGGTAACACCGACCTCACCAACAATAGCATCGTAGAGCGATAGCTCAAGAGAAGACTTATCGATACCGCTACCCATAGTCGCGTTACCCTGTGGATCGAGATCGACAAGTAAGACATTGTTTCGGGTAGCTGATAACGAAGCAGCAAGGTTTACAGAGGTGGTTGTTTTACCTACCCCTCCTTTTTGGTTCGCTATCGCGAAAATCTTCGCCACTCTTATCACTCCTGGGCTTTTACTACTTTGGTTACTCTTTTTAGACTACCTTTCACTACCGATTAAAACCAAATGACGTTTTGACTCTATACCAGGAACGAGTAACTCAGTAATACGCTTTACTGCATAGACGCTGGTAGTCGCTTTGTTTGCTTCATTAAACATCTCAAGCTCGGCGATTTCTTCATAAGGATAGACTCCTTTCATCGCTAGCAACTGCGTTCCGACCCCCAGAGGTTTTTCGCTCATCTTAACTATAGAGGTTAAGCTTGAAAATGCACGGCATGTGATAAGGGAAAACTCTTTCTGGCATTTCTCAAAATATTCGTCAACACGTGCATTTACCACCTCAACATTCTCAAGTTCGAGCGCAACTTTAACTTGAAAAAGGAATCTTGTTTTTTTGCCATTACTGTCAAGAAGAACAAAGTTTTTATCCGGGTTGACGATAGCTAACGGAATTCCTGGTAACCCTGCACCGGAGCCTACATCCAAGATTTGATTACCTTCAAGAAAAGGCGAGACTGCTAAACTATCAAGTAAATGTAGTGGCACCATTTGCTGAATAGACGTAATACCAGAGAGATTAAATCGTTTATTCCATTTAACGATAAGATGTAGATAGTGTAAAAGCTTAGACTGAGCATCCGCGGGAATAGTGAGTTCAAGCTCACGTATTCCTTGCTCTAGCATCACCTCTAATCGATCTGTCATCACTCTGCCGCGAACGCTCAGCTAGCGCGGCGGACTGCCTCGTTATTTGTCGATTTATGCTTCTTTAAATATACAAGAATCAGCGAGATAGCGGCTGGTGTCATACCAGGAAGCCTTGAGGCACGGCCTATATTTTCTGGTCTTGCAGCGATGAGTTTCTGCTTAAGTTCATTAGAAAGCCCCTGCATAGAAGAATAATCAAGATCATCAGGCAGCACCGACTCTTCATGTCTTTTAAGCTTTTCTATCTCATCTTGCTGTCTATCAATATAGCCTTGGTATTTAATGTGAATACTCACCTGCTCATCGACCTGTTTTAGGAGTTCGTCTTCAAGTGTCGGCGTGAGAGATCCCGTTAACCCTTCGATAGGGGTATGACTACAGTAAGCTGCGAGAGATTTATCACTCTCTTTAAGCGCTTCCGTCAGACCTTCATAGGTCACACGCGGGCGCGCTAGAAGATCGGCTAAGCTGTATTCACGCGAAAGTGGTTTTTCTAAAAAAGCGTCGACGTTAGCTGCTTCTGGCGTGTTCGGCTGCAGCCATGTTTTTTTAAGCCATGTAAGTCGATGTTGAATATGCGCTTGCTTATCACAGTAGAAAGCCCAGCGTAGATCATCAACTATACCTAGTTCTCGGCCAATAGGGGTGAGTCGCTGGTCGGCATTGTCTTCGCGCAGCGTGAGTCTGTATTCGGCGCGGCTCGTGAACATGCGATAGGGTTCGTTGGTACCTAGTGAGATAAGATCGTCTACCAGCACACCGAGATACGCTTGATCGCGGCGAGGACACCATGAGTCCTTTCCGCGCGCGGCGAGCCCTGCGTTAAGTCCCGCTAAAAGTCCCTGTGCAGCGGCTTCTTCGTAACCTGTTGTTCCATTAATCTGACCAGCAAAATACAACCCTTTGACGAATTTGGTTTCGAGAGAATACTTAAGATCTCGAGGATCAAAAAAATCGTATTCAATGGCATACCCTGGACGCGTTATTAACGCATTTTCGAAACCTTTTATTTTTCGAACCATCTCAACTTGAACATCGAAGGGTAGACTCGTCGATATTCCATTAGGGTATAGCTCATTAGTTGTGAGTCCTTCTGGCTCAACGAAAATTTGGTGAGAATTTTTGTCGGCAAAGCGCATAACTTTGTCTTCAATAGACGGGCAGTAACGCGGGCCTGTACCTTCAATCACTCCGGTATACATTGGAGAACGGTCGAGTCCACCGCGGATTATGTCGTGACATTCTTCGTTCGTTGCTGTTATGAAGCAGTTGACCTGTTTGGGGTGATCAGCTGCGTTACCAAGATAGGACATCACGGGTAGCGGCTCATCGCCAGCCTGCTGTTGCATAACACTAAAATCAACTGAGCGGGAATCTATCCGCGGTGGCGTGCCTGTTTTGAGCCTGTTTACCCTAAATGGCAAGCTGCGGAGCCGGTTTGCTAAGGCTATTGAGGGCTGATCACCCGCGCGACCGCCTGAGCTACTTTCTAAACCAATATGAATCTTTCCGCCTAGAAATGTACCCGCCGTTAATACTACTTGATTCGCACGAATCAACACGCCCATTTGCGTGACGACACCCCTCACTTCGCCGTCTTCAATCAGGAGATCGTCGACTCCCTGCTGGAATAAGCTTAGGTTGGTCTGAGATTCTAAGATTTCGCGAATAGCAGCTTTGTAAAGCGTACGATCGGCCTGCGCGCGTGTTGCTCGCACGGCAGGGCCCTTGCTTGCATTCAGAACGCGGAATTGGATACCTGCTTTGTCCGTTGCTATTGCCATCGCGCCGCCGAGGGCATCAATTTCTTTAACGAGGTGACTCTTACCGATACCGCCGATGGCTGGGTTACAGGACATCTGACCTAACGTGTCGATGCTATGAGTTATCAGCATCGTGGCCACACCCTGACGCGCAGCGGCAAGCGCCGCTTCTGTTCCAGCATGACCACCGCCGATGACTATTACATCGAACTGCGTTGGATATTCCATTGTTTTCAGGGGCGTAGTCGTCATAAGAGCCTCTAAAATGACTGTTCGCTGTTTTAGGGTGGAGAAGTATATAGAATTCAGCGTAGTAGTGAATTGCTTTATTGGGTCTTTACTAAAAAACACTCTTTTTTTACTAACTTATTTTTTTAACACACAAGTCGTAATGAACATTGATAGCTATGTGAGTAGTAATAGTGTTTATACTGATGAATATAGTAAACAGGTTTTCTGTGGCTAAGTCTATTTATTGTATGAAAAACAGTATTTTATAACTCACTTATCTGTGTGGCTAGGGTGTGATTAAGAGGCGTTAAAGCTCTGGATCGATGGGGATAAAATTCAAGCTCATGGGGAGCAAGTAAACTTATCCTTTTTTGTACACAGGTTTTTACTCACTTTCATATCGGTTACTAATAGCTAATCACTCTTCGCGCTTAGGTTATCCACTGTTTGAGAGTAAAGGTTAACTTGTAGATAGCCACTGGGTTAAGTGTGGATAGAATGTTGATAATTTCTAGAGTGGGTTTTGCTACTTACCAACGCAGAAATTTGAGAAAATTTCGCCAAGCAGGTCATCACTTGTAATCTGTCCGGTAATTTTACCTAGTTCGTTTTGGGCAAGCCGTAAGTCTTCAGCAGCGAGTTCAAAAGGTACACCATCAACTAAACACTGTTCAGCGGATTTGATGAGTGTACTAGCCGTTCTAAGAGCAATAAGATGACGCTCGCGAGCGACAAAAGCTCCCTCAATCATCGAGTTGAAACCTATCGACTCTTTTAACGCTTCGCGAAGTCCATCGATTCCGTCGTTAAGTTTGGCGCTCAGAGTGATTGTATCGAGCGTATCCGGGACCCCATCGACTGTTTGTAATGATGAGGGAACTTTTAGAGTGCCTCTGCCTACGACAGCGCCGGGTGTTAGGTCGGCTTTATTAAAGACAACAAGAGTTTTCGCGAAAAGAGTCGGTTCGTCTAACAGCAAATTTGGTATAAGACTCAGTGATAATTCTTGTAGACTGTGCTCGCTCAGCGTCTCTTTATATAACGCGCTTGCCGAGCTATCTATAACCAAAATAACTTTGTCGCTTTTGCGTACTGCGTCTGCCGCTCGTCGAATACCTTCTTGTTCGACAACATCCTCACTCAGTCTGAGGCCAGCAGTATCAGTAATGTGTACAGGCATCCCTTCTATTTGCAACTGCTCAGAGAGAAGATCGCGAGTGGTACCCGCGATAGAGGTAACTATTGCTGAGTCATTACCCAAAAGTGCATTAAGAAGGCTAGACTTACCGGCGTTAGGTTCGCCTGCAATAACTACCTGCATGCCTTCTTTCAGCAACATTCCCTTGTTTGCTTGTGACAACGCGAGAGTGAGCGACTCACTTATTTCCCGCAGACCCTCTTTTACGCGGGACTCGGTTATTATATCGATATCTTCATCACTGAAATCGATTGCAGCTTCAATATTCACTCGAATTTTTGTCAGTTCTGCAACAAGATGATTAACCTTATTTGAAAATTCTCCGCTAAGCGTGCGCAGCGCCGATCGCGCTGCTTGCGCTGAATTGGCATCAATCAGATCTGCGATCGCCTCAGCTTGAACAAGGTCTATTTTGTTGTTCAAAAATGCGCGCTCAGAAAACTCCCCGGGATTTGCGAGTCTTGCGCCTAAGTTTAGAACTCGATCTAGAATTAGTTTCTGTACACTAAGACCCCCGTGGCCCTGAAGCTCAAAAACGTCTTCACCAGTAAATGACGCGGGGCCTTTGAAAAAGAGCGCTATTCCTTCGTCGATTATGTCGTCGTTAGCATCTTTAAACTTAGAGAGGTGCGCGGTCCGTGGGGTTGGAGCGAAGGCTAGAATGGACATTGCAATAGACGCCGCCCCAGGTCCGGAAACCCGCACGACACAGATCCCGCTCTTACCCGGTGCTGTAGCAAGCGCTGCGATCGTATCAGTGGTGAGTGCGTTCACTTGATCACTTACTCAAGCGACGATTGCAAAAATCGCTATGCTTTTTTCGCTTCATACTGTGCTTCAATTTTACGAGTGATATACCACTGCTGAATAATACCGAGTGCCGCATTGGTGAACCAATAGAGGACAAGTCCGGCGGGGAACCAAAGGAAGATACCGGTCATCATAATTGGCATAAGCTTCATCACTTTGGCCTGCATGGGATCAGCCGGCGCAGGGCTTAGTGAGGTTTGCAAATACATTGTGCCACCCATTAACAGTGGCAAGATGAAATAAGGGTCTTTGACGCTAAGGTCGGTTAACCAGAGCATAAAGGGCGCATGTCGCAATTCGACGCTTTCGAGGAGCACCCAATAAAGCGCGATAAATACCGGCATTTGCACAAGCATAGGCAGACAACCACCAAAAGGATTGATCTTCTCTTTTTTGTACAGCTCCATCGTAGCCTGCTGCATTTTCATTCGGTCGTCGCCATAGTTTTCTTTCAGCTTTTGCATCTTAGGCATGATGCGGCGCATACCAGCCATCGAGCGATACTGGGTTTCCGAAAGCTTGTAGAAAAGTGCTTTAACGCTGACGGTCAACAAAATTATTGAGAAACCGTAGTTGCCAATAAACTGATTGATCTGTGTGAGTAGCCAGTAAATGGGTGCGGCTAAAAACCATAGGAAGCTGTAATCTATGGTGAGATCTAGATTCTCTGAAATTTCCGCTAATTTATACTGATCCTTAGGCCCTGCGTAAAAACGCGTTGTGTAAGTGGCAGTTTGACCTTGAGGAACAGTAATTGCATCACTGGTAAATTCACCAAAATAGAGACCTGCGTTATTCTTACGTGTTGTGAAATTATTCTGCGACGCATCGTTTGGAATCCAAGCGCTTATAAAGTAATGCTGGCTAAAGGCAATCCAACCGCCGGTTGTTGTGTTTGTGTTCGCGCCGTCTTCATCGATATCGTTGAATTCTATTTCATAATAGGGATCATCAAGCGAAGTAGAGACAAAGCCTAAATAGGTACGCCCGAAGCCGCCGGCATTACTTGGATCGTCGAAGTTGCTGCGTTTGATTTGACCAAAGGCGTTTGCGCGCCATTCTGAAGCCGACTGGTTGTTTATCAGGTATGAGACATCAATTACATAACTGTCTTTGGCGAAACTGAAGCGTTTGGTTATATCGACGCCTTCGCTTGTTGTGAATGTTAGATCAACGTCTAGGGTTTGTTGATCGGCGCCCATAACATAGTCTGTTTTTTCGACGCGGTACCGCGCTCGGCTGTCACTATCAATCCCATCGCGCCCTATTAATCCGCTTGGTGCTGTGTAAGTTTGGCCTTCAGCGTTGCTAAGTATTATGAAGGGGTCTGAGTTAGGTTCGAGCGCTTTAAGGTATTTCGGCAAAGCGAGGTATTCAATGTCTCCACCCACCGTGTTTATGCTAAGAACAAAAGTATCTGTCGTTACTTTAACAAGTGTTTCTGGTGCCGCTGTTGTTTGATCGGCGCGTGGTTGGCCAGGGAGAGTTGGTACGTCGCCGCTAGCAACAGGTTCGCCAGCAGTTAAAGCAGTTACCGCTGGGACGTCGTTCTGCGCGATCTTTGGCAATTGGCTTTGCGTGACAGTGCTGATGTCGCTCGCTTGTTCGACTGTCTGTGGGTAGTCTTCCTGCCACTGGAGTAGCATCAAATAGGTGACTAAAGCGAGTGCGGTATAAAGGCCTAAACGTATAAAGTTCATTAGAGTCTACTTGTTTTTTGTTTGGTAAGTGTTGGTTCCGTCTTTAGTGCCTTGGGTCGGCGGTACGGGGTCGAAACCCCCTTCGTGCCAAGGGTGGCATTTACCCAGTCGTTTTATCCCTAAATAGGACCCCTTTATTGCCCCATGAAGCGCGATGGCTTCGGCTGTATAGTGTGAGCAGGTTGGTAAGAAGCGGCATTGCCGACCTATGAACGGGCTCAGTGTTAATTGATAAACTCGTATGAGTAGTAAGAACAGAGGGCTTAGTAGTGTGTTCGCTATCCTTTCGATAAGACGCATTAGTTACTGAGTCTCTTTTTATCTTTCATCTCGCGTAGGATTAATTCGTCTATCAGTCGATCTATCATTTTGCGCAGTTCAAGAGGCGCTAGTTTATCAGCATCCTTGCGCGCGAGCACGACTATATCGATCAGGGGGATTTCTGACTGTCGAAGTCTAAAGGATTCTCGCAGAACTCGTTTTAACCTATTTCGCTGAACGGCTTTGGATACGTTTTTTTTTGCTATTACGAGGCCGAGTCTAGGGCGTCTGGCCTGTGAGGCTGTTGCCAAGAGGAGGAATTGCTTCGTCGAGACTTTGTAGCGAGAGTTATCGAAGACCGGTTTGTAATCTTTCGGGCTCAGTAGCCGAGCGGTCTTTGGAAATGCGTTCTCGGACACTTAAGTAAGAGTGCGGTTAGTAGGGACGGGGCCCAAATAATGTCGCACTCTCCTCTCTACTTGTTGTCTTTACGCTGATAGCTTAGCGCGGCCTTTAGCGCGACGACGGTTGATGACAGCGCGTCCGCCTTTTGTAGCCATGCGAGCTCGAAAGCCGTGAGTACGTGCGCGCTTGAGTACGCTTGGTTGAAATGTTCTTTTCATGACTTACACCTAGATAATGAGTGACCTTGGAACTAAAGTAGTACTAAATGAGGTTCCGTCGTAAAGCCTGAACCGACTACCCTTTCACAAAGGGACGCGAATAGTAGAGGGTTTACGGCAAAGATGCAATGCCTTGTATTGCGAAAAAACCCTTAATTCAAAGCACCTACGTCAGATGCTTCTCTGACTTCCTTTCTTCTAAGCGGCGGATTAACGCGGCGTTTTGGGCAGTTTCTGCAGTAAGTTTTGATGCTTGAGTGAGCTTAGAGAGATTATTCGCATTGGGCCATAGCTTAATCACAGGTTATCCACAGGTAACTTACCCACAGGGTAAATCAAATACGTGTGTAAATTTTCTGTTGAAACTGGTTTTTACTTCAATAGAACTATAAATTATTGATAATTATATATTTATTATTAAATTACCCAGGTGGATAAAATTCTCTCAGCGGTGGATAACTTTTAAATGACCCGCTACACTCTCTGCTCATAAAAACAACGAAGACCCCGCTATAAGCGGCGGCTAATGATAAAAGTGCCAGAAAGCCCCGTTAACTGCAGATACAAAAAGCGACGGGGCAGCTGCGCGATAGGATAAAAAATAGTGTCATCCGATAGCTTCGAACGCGCTCCGCGCGCAGACCTCACGTATTCCACAGAGCAAACAGCGGTATCGCCGACTATCCCTACTAACCCAGCTTCTCAAGACGCTGCGCTCGTCTCTTTAGAGGCCCGGAATATAGAAGCTCGGAATATAGAAACCCAGAATATAGAAACCCGGAATGCCGATACTCTTAGCAGTTCTCTGTCTGGTTCTTTGGCTGATTCGTTGGCCAATGTTCTATGGCAAGACTGTCTGGAGGTGCTTCGTTTGGAGTTGCCGGCGCAGGCGTTTAATACGTGGCTTCGCCCGCTGCGCCCCGCTGTTGCTGAGGCGAGCAATCCCTCGGCTGCTGCCACCTTCATCCTGTCAGCGCCCAATCGCTTTATACAGGATTGGGTCAAATCTAAACTTCTACCCCAAATCGATGAAATTTTTGCGTCGGTGAGTCGTAAACACGGCGTGGAGCTAGCTGGTCCGGTTATCAGTGTTGGGGCTGCACCAACTGTCAACGTGGCGGCATCAGCGGATTCTATGCTTGAGTCGCAGCGCTCCCAGCATTTTCAGTACTCTCAACACACACAACACTCCCAGCCGCCTCAACATCCTCAGCACTCGTGGCATCAGAATGATCCTAATTCCCTCGAGTATGAACTTGAATCGATGCTTGGTAGTAGAATTAACGCTAATATTGAGAGTGAAGATTCACTTGCAGCTCATCAACAACCCCAAAAATCGACTTTTGAGACGATGACTCGGGGTTCCGATAGGCGTGCCCCTGTCGCTAAGTCGGGAGTCGATACGATTATTGAGGGTAAGCTTAGCCACCAGGGAGCGCTCAATCGCGAAAATACATTCGATAATTTTGTCGAAGGTAAATCTAATCAACTGGCTCGAGCGGCAGCAATGCAGGTCGCCGAGAATCCTGGGTTTGCCTATAACCCCCTCTTTATCTATGGGGGTGTGGGATTAGGTAAGACTCACTTAATGCACGCTATCGGTAACTACCTCAAACAGAAAAAACCTAATGCAAAGGTCGTCTACCTTCATTCAGAAACCTTCGTCGCCACAATGGTTACTGCGCTACAGCTTAATTCAATAAACGAATTTAAGCGCTTTTATCGCTCCGTCGATGCACTACTTATCGATGACATTCAGTTTTTTGCGGGCAAAGAGCGCTCACAAGAAGAGTTTTTCCATACGTTTAACGCACTGCTCGAGGGTGGACAGCAGATCATCCTAACGAGCGACCGTTACCATAAAGAAATTAATGGGCTCGAAGAGCGCCTCAAGTCGCGCTTTGGTTGGGGGCTGACGGTCGCGGTTGAGCCACCAGAACTTGAGACGCGTGCAGCGATTTTGATGAATAAAGCGGCGCTTGTGAACGTGTCGCTGCCGAATGATGCTGCGATGTTTATCGCCCAGCGTCTGCGATCGAATGTGCGCGAGCTCGAAGGCGCGCTTAAGCGGGTCATTGCTCATGCGAGCTTCAAGGGTGAGGCAATCAGTATTGATCTTATAAAAGAAGCGCTTCGTGATCTTTTCGCGCTTCAGGATAAGCTCGTAACGATCGATAATATCCAACGCACAGTCGCCGAATACTCGAAAATTAAGATGTCGGACATGCTTTCAAAGCGTCGAAATCGCTCGGTTGCGCGGCCCAGGCAGGTCGCTATGTGTCTAGCGAAAGAGCTTACCAACCACAGTCTTCCCGAAATTGGTGACGCATTTGGGGGGCGTGACCACACGACGGTTATGCACGCCTGCAAGCAGATCGCGAAGTTACGACAGACTTCGATAGACATTGAAGAAGACTATAATAATTTACTCAGGCTCTTATCGAGTTAAGAACGGCTTATTGCCTGGCTGGCGCCGCCAAGCTCAGTGGTCGCGATCACAACGAATCAGAAAACAGTAATGGGTACGCTCAGTGTTAGCGCGCCTAATAAGGAAAAGTAGACATGCATTTTGTTATTTCTCGGGAAGCCCTTCTAAAGCCACTACAGCTTGTCAGCGGCGTCGTCGAACGTCGGCAAACACTGCCGGTTCTATCTAATGTGCTTCTTGTGCTCAATAATGACGAACTTTCTTTAACCGGCACCGATCTTGAGGTCGAATTGGTAGGTCGAACGCGAGTCGATACTGCACACACCCATGGGGCAGTGACGGTTCCAGCGCGCAAACTTCTCGATATCTGTAAGGCATTGTCGGACGATGCCATGGTTGAAGTGTCACTCGACGAGAAGAAGCTTTTGGTAAAATCAGGCCGCAGCCGCTTTACACTCGTCACGTTACCCTCTTCCGAATTCCCGAATGTAGAAGAGGAACCCGATACTTTTTCTTTAACGTTGCCACAGAAGAAACTCGGTGAACTCATTGACAGCACAAGCTTTGCGATGGCGCAGCAGGACGTGCGTTACTACCTGAACGGCATGCTGTTCGAGGTGTCACCTGATTACCTGCGCGTGGTGTCGACTGATGGCCATCGCCTAGCGATGGAGACGCTCGAGTCTAAGAACGACATTGCGTCGGTACAGCAGCTCATTCTTCCTCGAAAAGGTGTGATGGAGCTAGCACGTTTACTCGAAGATGAGGGAGATATCACGCTCGTATTCGGTCAGAACCACATCCGCGCCGCCGTTGCGGACTTCACGTTTACCTCTAAACTCGTCGATGGCAAGTTTCCAGACTATAACCGTGTGTTGCCGAAAGGCGGCAATAAGGTCATTTTGGGTGATTGTCAGACGCTCAAACAAGGGTTTACCCGCGCCTCCATTCTCTCGAATGAGAAATACCGAGGTGTGCGTGTGGTGCTTACAAACGGCGAACTCCGCATCTTCGCTAACAATCCCGAGCAGGAGGAAGCCGAAGAAGTCGTTGCAGTGGACTACCAGGGCGATGAACTTGAAATGGGCTTTAATGTCAGCTACCTGATCGATGTGCTGTCGACCCTTCGAAGCAGTCAGGCGAAGATAACTCTCCTCGATGCGAACAGCAGCGCGCTGATCGAGTCGGGGGATGAGAGCAATGCGATGTATGTTGTTATGCCGATGAGGCTCTAGGCATAATTTCCACTGTGTTTCGGCAGCCCACTGTGAGCATCCATGCGTCTTCTCGAGTGAACCCATGAGCCGAATTGAAAAACTCACGGTGACCGGGCTGAGAAATCTAGCCGACGTAGCCATCGAATTGTCTTCCCGTGTGAATATCTTCCACGGGGAGAATGGTTCGGGCAAGACTAGCCTACTCGAGGCTATCCACCTCCTTTCTTCCGGGCGTTCGTTTCGCAGCGCCAAGCTAGACCCGTTAATCACTCATGGCCTAGAGGAGGCTGTCGTTTTTACGCAGCTTAGCGATGGGCTTCGGATAGGGTTGGCTAAATCAAGGCGCCGTAGACATCAGTTACGGCTTCAAGAAGAGACTCAGAAAAACTGGGAATCTGTCGCACGCTCCCTACCCCTGCAAATAATTGATTCGACCGCCTTTCAACTTTTGGAGGGCGGACCGAAGGCTCGCCGCCGGTTTCTCGATTGGGGAGTGTTCCACGTGGAACATAGTTTTTTGAGTGCGTGGCGTGATTCCAAAAAATGCCTAGCCAACCGTAATGCACTCCTTAAGGCGCCGCGTCTTGATAAGCCTCAGCTCGAAGCCTGGGATCGAGAGTTTGTAGCGGCTTCAGTAAAGGTAGATGCGCACAGAAGCGCCTACCTAGAAAGGTTTTTGCCCGTATTCAACGAGGTGTATACCCAGTTGGAGGGCTCCCATCTGGAGACGCTTGAGATCAGGTATGACCGAGGGTGGGCTGAGGGAAGTGCTCTTCACGATGAACTGGGTCGTATGTTGGAGGCCGATAGGCGCTATGGCTCTACTCAGCTAGGACCGCAGCGCGCCGACTTGCAACTCTTGCTTGACCGTACACCGGCGGCTGAGGTGCTCTCGCGTGGACAACAGAAAATATTGGTGAGCGCCCTGAAAATTGCCCAAGGAAGACTCCTATCAGAGAGTCTTGGTGTTGACTGCCTCTATCTTATCGATGACCTCCCCTCGGAATTAGACCCAGAAAACAGAGCGAGAGTGTTTGCCGCACTGCTGTCACTTAACGCGCAACTGTTTGTGACCTGTGTTGAATTAGAGGGTCTCTTATTGGCGAAAGAAGGGGTGCTTTTCAGCGCACTCGCGCCAAGCGAAATCGCGCAGTTCCACGTGGAACATGGTAGAATAACGGCTTGATTTTCCACCCAATTGTCCGATAACTCTAGTATTAAGAAACACCCTGGGGCCAACCCTGGAGACCAAGAATGACCGACGACACCAACAGTGTTGCTAGCACAGCAAACAACAGCGACTATAACTCCGATAGTATCAAGGTTCTCAAGGGCTTAGATGCAGTTCGCAAGCGCCCAGGCATGTATATCGGCGATACCGATGACGGCACTGGCTTACACCATATGGTGTTCGAACTCGTCGACAACTCTATCGATGAGGCGCTCGCTGGACACTGCGATGAGATTCGTGTGGTCATTCATGTTGGAGAGACGATTAGCGTCTCAGACAATGGGCGCGGTATCCCGACGGAAATGCACAGCGAAGGTGTTTCCGCCGCAGAAGTGATCATGACGGTGCTGCACGCCGGCGGCAAATTCGATGATAACAGCTACAAGGTTTCTGGTGGACTTCACGGCGTTGGTGTTTCGGTAGTAAACGCCCTCTCCGAGGAGCTAAAGCTCACTATTCGTCGCGACGGCAAGCTCTGGGAACAGGTTTATAAACACGGCGTACCACAGGCCCCATTGGCTGTTATCGGTGAAACAAACACCACGGGTACGGAGTGCCATTTCAAGCCCTCGGATCAAACCTTTAGTAGTGTCGAATTTCACTACGACATCCTTGCAAAGAAGCTTCGTGAGCTTGCCTTCTTAAACGCGGGGGTATCGATTCGCCTAATCGACGAGCGCAGCGCCAAAGAAGAGCACTTCAAATACGAAGGTGGCGTACAGGCCTTCGTCGAATACCTGAATAAAAACAAGGCAGCGGTTAACAAGATATTCCATTTTGCCCATGAGCGGCCGGAGGACGGTATTACCGTTGAGGTGGCCCTGCAATGGAACGACTCCTACACAGAGAATATCTTTCCTTACACCAATAATATCCCGCAAAAGGATGGGGGCACACACCTTGCGGGTTTCCGCGCTGCGCTGACGAGGGTGCTAAAGGGGTATATCGATAAGGAGTTGGCGGCAAAAAAAGGCAAAGAAGTTGCCACATCGGGTGATGATGCGCGCGAGGGCCTCACAGCAATTATTTCTGTGAAAGTGCCAGACCCTAAATTCTCCTCGCAGACCAAAGATAAGCTCGTGTCTTCAGAGGTTAAAACGGTGGTAGAACAAGAGATGGCTGCTAAATTTAGCGACTATCTTCTGGAAAATCCCCAGGATGCGAAGCTAATTGTCGGTAAAATGCTCGATGCTGCGCGCGCCCGAGAGGCCGCGCGTAAGGCCCGAGAGATGACACGACGAAAGGGCGCGCTCGATATCGCTGGTCTGCCGGGTAAGCTTGCCGACTGCCAAGAGAAAGACCCATCACTGTCCGAAATCTACATTGTGGAGGGAGACTCGGCGGGGGGATCGGCGAAACAGGGCCGTAACCGTAAAAATCAAGCAATCTTGCCGCTTAAGGGTAAGATTCTGAACGTAGAAAAGGCGCGCTTTGACAAGATGCTGAGCTCAGCCGAGATTGGCACGCTGATCAAAGCGCTTGGCTGTGGTATTGGTAAAGACGAATTCCAGCCAGAGAAACTGCGTTATCACAGCATTATTATCATGACTGATGCTGATGTCGATGGCTCGCACATCCGCACTTTGCTCCTGACTTTCTTTTTCCGTCAGATGCGGGAGTTAGTCGATGGCGGCCATATTTTCATCGCTCAGCCGCCGCTCTACAAGATTCGTAAGGGCAAACAGGAGCAATACCTCAAAGACGAGGCGGAGCTTGCGAGTTACCAGACTCAAGTCGCCCTCGAAGGAGCGAGTCTCCACGTGAACGCTGAAGCACCCGGTATCGCCGAAGATGCCCTTGAGTCTCTCGTGAAAAGCTACAACGATGCTTACGCGATCATCAGCCGTCTAGCCCGCCTCTATCCGACCGAAGTGCTCGAGGCGATGATTTTCTCACCCTTATTGGCGGTCGAAGAGTTGCAATCGGAAGCCTCTACCCAGGCGTGGTTAGATAAAGTAAGTTCAAAGCTCACAGAGCTTCACGCCGGAGCGAGCGCTAACTTAACCCTCTCTGTCAGAAAGGACAACGAGCGCAACGTTTACTTGCCGGAGGCTAGATTAAACCTACACGGTCTCGAGCGTAGCTATAGTTTCAGCTTGGATTTCTTTAATTCGGGCGAATATCGTGCGTTAGCCAGTCTTGGAGCGACACTCGACGGGTTGATAGAAGACGGCGCCTATGCAAAGCGCGGGGAGAAAACTCACCCAATTAAGAGCTTTGCTGAGGCCATCGCCTGGCTAACTCAAGATGCAATGAAAGGACATTACTTGCAGCGTTATAAAGGATTGGGCGAGATGAATCCCGATCAGCTCTGGGAGACGACGATGAACCCTGAGACGCGCCGCATGTTGCAGGTCACCATTGATGACGCTATTAATGCAGACCAGCTGTTCAATACATTAATGGGCGATCAGGTCGATCCGCGCCGTGAATTTATCGAAATGAACGCGATGGCAGCCGAAAACCTGGATATCTAGCGCTTTCGCCCTTAGCGAGGTCTCGCTCCAAGCCGCCTGAAAGAGAGTGATCTAATCGAGAGTGATCAGATAGAAAGCGATCAGATAGAAAGTGGTCAGATAGACAGTGGGCTGATTGAGCGCACCCTAATTGGGCGTGGCTGAGCTTAAGTTAATTGAGCGTAGCCACGAAAGACGCCAAGTTGTCGAAGACCGGCACCTTTAAAGCCCCCAACAGAGTCGGCTCGCTGATGAGCCGCGCTTCAGTCTCCTTCCCCTTTCCGGTACGCACCAGTATCGGTTGACACCCAAAGGCGATCGCCGTCTCTAAGTCTCTTAGGCTATCGCCAACAAAAGGCTCGCCCTCAAGGACAACGCCGAAGTTGCGCTCGATCTCTGTCAATAGGCCAACTCGAGGCTTACGGCACTCACATCCAGCATCAGGAAGATGGGGACAGAAAGCAATCCCGCTAATCTCCCCACCCGCCTCTTCAACAAGTGTGATCAGCTTTTCGTGCATTTGCGCAAGCGTAAATTCGTCGAAGAGTTTGCGCCCTAGCCCAGACTGATTCGTCGCGACAAACACCTGCCAGCCGAGTTCATGAGCACGGACGATTGCTGCGACGCTGCCATCGATCGGCACAAACTCGTCGGCTGACTTAATAAAATCGGCGGAATCGTGATTGATCACCCCGTCACGGTCTAAGAGAAGAACGGGCAAGAGACACTCCTAGGCTAACTGGAAGAATGCGCGTCGAGACGCGCAGCAAAATCAGGACGTCGTGTGTGGCCACGAAAAACCTCGAGGTCACCGAGGCTACGACGAGAGATACGAAATATCTGCAGTCCTTAAGAACCCGCGCCTTAGTCGCGATAGGAGAGCGAGTCGATTATTGCGTAGAGCCTCGTCATCGCAAATCACAAGCACATCGTCAAAAAACGCATCTACCGTTTGCCTTAGCTGGGCCAGCAAGGCGAGCCCCTGTTTATAATCACCGCGAGCAAAAAGAGGATCAACCTCTGACTCAACGGCGACGAGCTTATCAAAAAGCGCCTTCTCAGCAGGTTCCGCAAACAGGTCTGCATTGACCTGGGCATCTGCGTCGACACGTTGCTTTGCGAGTAAATTCGACACGCGCTTATTAGCTGCGGCAAGCGCAGCGGACTCATCGAGAGACTGAAAATGCGCTACGGCTTGCACTCGTCTATCAAAGTCGACAGGGCGCGTTGGCTTTAATGCCATAACCGATTGAAAGACGCCCGGGCTAATACCTCTGTCTGCAGACCAAGCCTGTAATCGATCAAGCAAAAACGCCAACGCCTGCTGTTGCGTCTTCTCGCTGCAATCAACGCTCGAAGGATCTAGATCGGCAAGCCCTTTGAAAGCATGGTCTATGCAAACAGTAAGATCGAGTTCCAGTTCCTTTTCGATCAGAATTCGCAACAGGCCGATCGCCGCGCGGCGAAGGGCAAACGGGTCTTTCGAGCCAGTCGGCGGTTGACCGATTGCAAATAGACCGCAGAGCGTATCGAGTTTTTCAGACAAAGCGAGGACCGCGCCGGTTACCCCCGAAGGCAGTTCGTCGCCAGCGAAACGCGGCCTGTACTGCTCGTCAATGGCTTCGGCAACTTCAAGAGGCTCACCGTCGTTCAATGCATAGTAGCGCCCCATTAGCCCTTGCAGGTCGGCGAATTCGCCAACCATGTTTGTCATTAGATCGCACTTTGACAACATTGCTGCACGTTCGCAAAGATCGGGATCGGCCCCGCAGAGCGGTGCTAGCGAACGACTTAACTTTGCGATTCTAACCGAGCGGTCATAAACAGTACCTAGTTTGTCCTGAAAAACAATTTTCTTCAGCGCCTCGAGATGGCTCTCAAGTGATACCTGCTTGTCTGTTTCGAAGAAGAAGCTTGCGTCGGCAAGACGCGGACGAATCACACGCTCGTTACCTTCAATAACCTGCGCCGGATCCTTACTAATAATATTGCTTACTGCGATGAAAAGCGGAAGCAGCTTGCCCTCGGCGTCTACGCAATAAAAGGTTTTCTGATGCGATTTCATCGCAAGAATAAGTGCCTCAGCGGGAACCTCAAGGTAATGTGCTTCGAACTTACCAGTTAGCGCGACGGGAAATTCGACTAAGCTCGCTACCTCGGTAAGGAGGGCTTCGTCGATAATGCTCGTCGCATTCGCCTTGACGCCTTCGGCAATTACAAGCTCGCGAATCATTTCACGGCGGCGATCAAACTGAGGGATTATGTGACCTTC
>Ga0255775_1001588_pt1 | contig 20900 bp, 19 predicted proteins | sample 011ome_26_FD_179973 | JGI IMG/M metagenome (GOLD analysis project Ga0255775, IMG submission 179973) | Coastal salt marsh microbial communities from the Groves Creek Marsh, Skidaway Island, Georgia - 011511BT metaG (version 2) | ecosystem: Environmental > Aquatic > Marine > Intertidal zone > Salt...
ATAAAGAATGATGAGAGTTTGAGGCTGAAGATTGAAAATACAATTTTTCAGTCAGGATTTCAAAAATTAAATTCTAAATTTGTGCTGGTTACAGGACATCGTCGAGAAAATTTTGGACAGGGCTTCTTAAATATTTGTGAAGCACTGAAAGTGCTGGCGAAAAATAATCCTGATATTAATATTTTGTACCCAGTTCATCTCAATCCCAATGTAAGAAAGCCAGTTAACAAGTTATTGTCGAGCGTTAGTAATATTGAGCTTGTAGAGCCATTTCAATATGAAGAGTTTATTTATTTAATGAGTAAATCATATTTAATACTGACAGATAGTGGCGGCATACAAGAGGAGGCTCCAAGTTTGGGTAAGCCGGTATTAGTGATGCGAGATACAACAGAAAGGCCCGAAGCTGTCGAGGCCGGCACAGTTAAATTGGTAGGATCCGATCAAAATAACATTGTCAAAGAAGTGCAAAATCTACTTGATGATTCAGGTGAATATCAAAGAATGAGCAAAGCCCATAACCCTTATGGCGATGGCAACGCAAGTGAAATAATTTTAAATATTCTAAAAGATTAATTGTATGGAAAATAAAAGAAAGATATGCATAATGGGAATGGGCTACATTGGCCTGCCTACAGCGGCATTGTTAGCTAATCGAGACTATCAAGTCCATGGTGTAGACATTAACCAGCATGCAATAGATACAATCAATCGTGGCGAGATTCATATTGTTGAGCCTGAGCTCGATACATTTGTACGTTCTGCGGTACAGAGTGGATCTTTAGTGGCAAATATTGAGCCATCCGAGGCGGATATTTTTATGATTGCGGTACCTACTCCGTTTCATGCGGACAAAATTAATGAAAGAACAAATTCACCAATCCCAAATGTTGACTATATTGTAGATGCAACTAAACAAATTGCATCTTATATAAAGCCAGGTAATTTAATATTGTTAGAGTCTACGTCACCTGTAGGGACGACAGACATGATGGCTAGTGTATTAAAAAAGGAGGGGGTTGATATTGACAGTATATTTATAGCTCACTCGCCTGAAAGGGTTTTACCTGGTCATATCATGAGAGAGCTTATTGAAAATGATAGAGTAGTTGGCGGGATTAATAATGAATCTACAAAGAAGGCAGCTGACTTTTATCAAACTTTTGTAGAAGGTGAGGTGCTCGAAACAACCGCCAAAACAGCCGAAATGACAAAGCTTACTGAAAATTCATTTAGAGATGTAAATATTGCATTTGCTAATGAGCTTTCTATATTATGTGACAATATGGATATCGATGTTAGGGAGTTAATATCGTTAGCAAATAGACACCCAAGGGTTAATGTATTGAGTCCTGGCTGCGGAGTTGGGGGGCATTGTATTTCGGTCGATCCATGGTTTATAGTGGATGGTGCAAATGGCAAGGCAAAAATGATCGAGCAAGCCAGAAGAACAAATGATTATAAAGCTGATTGGGTAGTTGAAAAAATTAAGAATGAGGCATTGATTTTTGAGAAAGATAATGGAAGGAAGGCCATAATTGCTTGTATGGGGCTAGCATTTAAGCCAAATATTGATGACTTAAGAGAGTCACCAGCACTATACATTACTCAAAAATTAATTAATGATGATTTTAATGTTTTAGCAGTTGAGCCAAATATAAAAAACTATTCAGGATTCAAAATTGTAGAATATCAAGATGCGATCAAAAGGTCAGATATTATTGCGATGTTAGTAGCTCATAAAGAGTTTCTAGATTTGAATATGGAAACTCAATTGAATTTTTGCGGCATATAGAAACCTAACTTTACTTAGAGTAATATGAAAACACCAAACACCATTTATCACAACGCAACTGTTACTCGTGAACGACGTAACCAACTAAATAAACACAAATCAGCCGTCATTTGGTTTACTGGTCTATCAGGCTCTGGCAAATCAACACTTGCTCACTCGGTAGAGGAAGAGCTGTATAAACTAGCTTGTAGAGCATTTGTTTTGGATGGGGATAATGTACGTCACGGTTTATCATCAAACTTAAGTTTTAGCAATGATGACCGTAAAGAAAACATTAGAAGAATTGGCGAGGCGGCCAAACTAATGATGGAATCTGGTGTTATCGCCATGACTGCATTCATTAGCCCATTCAAAAAAGACCGAAATCTCGTTAGACAATTATTACCCCAAGGTGATTTTATCGAGATCTATTGTAATGCTAGTCTAGAGGCTTGTGAATCACGAGATGTTAAGGGTTTATATAAGCGTGCACGCGCTGGAGAAATTAAGAACTATACAGGTATTGATTCTCCTTATGAGGCGCCCGACAATCCAGAACTGACTCTTGATACTGAGGGTGAGTCGTTAGAAGAGTCTGTCGCCAAGGTGATTGGCTTTCTGAAATTTAAAGAAATTATTAACTAATCATGCTTAACAAGATTGATATTCAAGATATTGTCACTATTGCCAAATCAGCTGGCGATGCTATTATGCAAATCTACAAGCAAGATTTTGGTGTTGAATACAAGCAAGATAGTTCACCATTAACACTGGCTGATAAAAAGGCCAATGAAATTATTGAAGCGGGCTTAAATCAACTCTCAGTTAGCTACCCTATCTTGTCTGAAGAAGGCAAAGAAATTCCCTATAATGACAGAAAACATTGGGAGTATTTTTGGTTGGTTGACCCACTAGACGGCACCAAAGAATTTGTAAAGAAGAATGGTGAATTTACTGTAAACATCGCACTCATTTATAAAGATACACCAGTACTTGGCGTGGTCTTTGCCCCAGCGCTAGATGTCTGCTACTGGGCAAAGCAAGATGAAGGTGCATTTAAAAATGGCAGACAACTTCCTCTTAAAACTGAGGATCAACGCAACACCTATAAAGTCGTTGCCAGTCGGTCACACATGTCAGATGAAACACAAGCGTTTATCGATGCAATAGATACAGACAAAGAAAAAGAATTAATCTCAATTGGAAGCTCTTTAAAGATTTGTTTGGTTGCAGAGGGTGAGGCTGATATTTATCCAAGACTGGGGCCGACAATGGAGTGGGATACTGGGGCTGCGCATGCAATTGCTTGTGAGGCTGGATTTAATATAAAAAGATATAATTATTTAATTTCTAACCATCATCTTTACAATAAAAATAATTTATTAAACAACTGGTTTGTGGCTTTATGATAGAAAACAAAAAAATACTAATTACCGGTGGCGCAGGTTTCATTGGTTCTGCCGTTATTCGTCATATTATCAATAATACTAACCATAGTGTTATTAATGTTGACAAGCTTACTTATGCAGGCAATTTAGAATCTTTAACTTTAATTGATAACGATACAAGATATGCATTTGAACAAGTAGATATTTGCGATGCTAATGAGATTAAAAGTGTATTTAATGAGTATCGGCCAGATATTGTGATGCATCTGGCTGCTGAATCGCATGTAGACAGATCGATTGATGGCCCCGGTGAATTTATTCAGACCAATATTGTCGGTACTTACGTATTATTAGAAGAGGCTAGAGCTTATTGGTCTAATCTGAATGTCGATAAAAAAAATAGCTTTAGATTTCACCATGTGTCTACTGACGAAGTCTATGGTGATTTAGAAGGTGTAGATGATTTGTTTACTGAAGATACGTCTTATGCACCCAGTTCGCCATACTCAGCCACCAAGGCAAGTTCTGATCATTTGGTGCGTGCATGGCAACGCACTTTTAAATTCCCAACACTGATTACTAATTGTTCCAACAATTATGGTCCTTACCAGTTCCCTGAGAAGCTTATTCCACTCATTATCCTTAATGCATTAGAAGGTAAAGATTTACCGATCTACGGCAATGGTAAACAAATACGTGATTGGCTGTATGTTGATGATCATGCAAGAGCATTATTACATGTAGCACTAACTGGTAAGGTTGGTGAAACATACAATATTGGTGGACATAATGAATTACAAAATATTGATGTTGTTAAAACAGTTTGTAGTATCTTAGATGAGTTAGTGCCAAGTAAGCTCAATGGTATTGGTAAATATGAACAGCTTGTTACCTATGTAGGTGATAGAGCTGGACATGACGTTAGATATGCAATTGATGCAACTAAGATTGCTGATGAATTGAATTGGACACCAAATGAAACTTTTGCAACAGGGATTAAAAAAACTATTGAGTGGTATTTAGAAAATAATACTTGGTGCAATCGAGTTAAAGATGGTAGCTATCAAGGCGAAAGATTAGGGGTGATTGAATTATGAAAGGAATTATTCTAGCAGGTGGTTCTGGTACACGTTTATACCCTATAACCAAAGGAGTGTCCAAGCAACTCCTTCCTGTATATGACAAACCTATGATCTATTATCCGCTATCAGTACTTATGTTAGCGGGCATTCAAGATATTCTTATTATTACAACCCCAGAAGATCAGTCAGGCTTTATCCGTACGCTTGGAAATGGAAAAGAGCTAGGTGTTAATTTGTCTTATGCTGTGCAGCCGAGTCCAGACGGTTTGGCGCAAGCCTTTATTATTGGCGAAGAATTTATTGGTAGCGATAGTGTTTGCCTGGTACTTGGTGACAATATCTTTTGGGGGCAAGGCTTTACCCCTATTTTAAAGAGTGCCGCTAGTCGAAATAGTGGTGCATCTGTATTTGGCTACCAAGTCAAAGATCCAGAGCGTTTTGGAGTGGTCGCATTTGATGAAAATCGAAAAGTCATTAGCCTTGAAGAAAAGCCTGAAGAGCCGAAATCTAACTTTGCAGTTACAGGGTTGTATTTTTACGATAATGACGTGATTAAAATGGCGAAAAGAGTAAAGCCTTCACATAGGGGAGAACTAGAAATAACTTCACTCAATCAGATGTATATGGAACGTGGAGACCTTAATGTTGAATTACTTGGCCGAGGGTTTGCTTGGTTGGATACAGGTACCTGTGAAAGCCTTTTAGAGGCTGCTATGTTTGTAGAAACTATTGAGAATCGTCAGGGCTATAAAATTGCCTGTTTAGAAGAAATTTCTTGGAATAATGGCTGGCTAACTGATGAACAGTTGATGCAAACTGCAAAAGTACTATCTAAAAATAGCTACGGACGATATTTGATAGATTTAATAAAAAGGTAGTTTGTATGGTATCTACCAGATCGTTTTTTAACTCTTCAGCAATAAGAGTTATGAGTGCAATTCTTGCTTTATCGTTCAATTCTTTTGGTGCGCTATATTTGGGTTTTGAAGAGTATGGGAGCTATGCGTTCTTTATACTGATTGCATTGACTATAAGTGTGCTAGTTCGTTTTGGTGCAGATAGCTTTGTTGTGTTTAATGTTTCAAATTCTGACACAAGTGTTAAGGAAAAAGCAGATAAGATATATTCAGTAGTAGCTTATTGTTCAGTGTTTTCAATTATTGGACTTTTAGTTTTATATTTGGCAGGTCACTTGCATTACAAATCATCCCTGTTTATAGAAAAAGAAGCTATGCTAATTTTTTTATTTGTACTTATTTACAATGCAAACCTGGTTGTGACAGAGGGGATGAAGGCATGCAACTTGACCTCTCAGTCATTCAGTTCTAATTTATTTACTTATATTGTTATGAATTTATGTATTTTTTTGGTATATGAGTTTTATGGGAAGACTCTTGGGTATCATCAATTAATTCAGATTCATATTGTTTCGATGGTTTTTTCTACGTTGCTTGTTAGCTTTCTATGGCTGCCATTTCGTGCAACTACCTTCAAATTGCATAATTATTATGAAAGACGCCAAGATTGGGCTCCAATGTATTTATACGGTATATCATCTACCATTACATCGCAAGGGATTCCTATTGTAGTTGGTATTTTGATAACTGCCGAGCATTTTGGAGTTATATCTTTATTTAGTAAATATTTTGCCACATCAGCCTTATTTATGTCTGTTGTGAACGCTTATGTTGCTCCCATAGTAGCAGAGCGGTACAAAAGTGGGGATATAAGCCAGCTATATAGTTTTATAAAATATATTAATATAAGAATGATTATTGCAGGAACTCTATTTTTTATAGGATCAGTTTCTTTATATGTGTTATTTGAGGGTTTCTTGCCAATAGAAATGCAGGGAATTTTATTGGTAGTAGTGATGTTAGCTATTGGCAGCTCATTAAACATCGCCACTGGGCCAGTAAATACAATTACCATAATGACGGGCTTGTCGGGATTTCTTGCTAAATTTAATTTAATTATTGGCGTTATCGGGACTATTATCACATATTTTATATGTGAGCTTTATCAGTTGAATGGCGCTGCCATTTCAATATTTATAGGGGCGTTCTTAACTAATGTTCCATTGAAATATTTTCTTTTTGTTAAACGCGGAATACCATATTAAGATGAAAAGACTAGTATTGCATATAGGCGCACCAAAGACAGCAACTAAATTATTACAAAAAAAACTGTTCACATATCTTGATCGAGTGGGGGCTATAAATTTTTTAGGCAAGAATTCACCATCATCTTATGAAAAATTAACAAAAAATTTTATTCAAAGTATAAAAAATGGGGAAGATGTCAGGTGTCATCCAGTAATTAAATTATTTAAAGATGATGTTGTTAATTTAATATCTGATGAGTCTTTATCTACAGGACATGAAGATCTAGATTTTGTAAATGAGAGTTCATACACACCGTTAGATTTGTCGTTTGCGTTGAATCAGTTGAAACAGGTTGGTGTAAAAGTCAATGTAGTGTATATTGTTCGCTCCCAAGTTACGTTAATTCCATCGGAGTTTGTCGAAGGGTATGGTTTGAGATATAAATTTTTTTCTGAAACAAATAATCTAAAGTCCTTTATGGGGTCAGCAATGAAATTTAGCCTTTTTTATTCACACACATTTCATTTTTTCGAAGTTTACAAAAACATATCTGGAGCTATTGGCAAGAGTAATATTAATTGTATTTTGTATGAAGATCTTTTAGGTTCTCATAATGATTTTTGTAAATCGTTATGCAAAATTTTTAACATACCAGAGACCGTATTAAATGAGGTTGATTTGTTACAAAAAGAGCATGCCACCAAATTAAAGAAAGGGTACATGTGTGCTTTGCGACATATTTGCTTTGGTATTGCCGTAAGATTAGAAGCACATCCTTTTATTAGGAGAAAAAAAGCTGTTAATATAGAAAAAAATAGCAATACAGTTGAAAGTAAAACATTATCTGGGTCTGGGCGCAATGTTTTGACATACTTGGTGAGATTCGTACTATGGTTTGACAAGATTTTTCCGTGTAAAAAAATCGAAAATTTATCTGACGAAGAGAAGAAGATGCTATTAGAATATTTCTCTGCCAGTAATTTAGAGCTTTTCAGGCAATGTGGAATACCTAAATCAAAGGCCATTAAGTATAAATACATAGTATGAAAACCATATATATTTCAGGTGCTGACGGATTGATTGGCTCCGCTTTATCAGTAAAGTTTTTGCAAGAAGGCTTCAGGGTGGTTGCCCTTGTTAGAAATTCACTAAATGTTAGTAGGCTGCCGAAAGAAGATCGCAATTTACATCTTAAAAATTTTAATGATTTAACACTCGATAAATTTATTTCAAAAAACCCAGGAGATGCTTTTTTTCATTTAGCCTCGCCTTACTTCAAAAACGAATCTCAGGAGAGTCTTTTGGCGTATGTTGAATGCCATTTACAGAGTGCAGTCCTTGTAAGTAATATGTTGGTTCAGTCAGGGTGTAGATTTTTGTTAACCACAAGTAGTTTCTATCAATATGATTGTTCATATGGACCGATTGATGCACACTCACCCCTGAATCTTACTAGTTATTATTCAGCGACCAAACAAGCTTTTTCTGACTATATCTGTTGGTACAACAATCTCTCGAATATTTCAATATTGAATATTATTCTACCTTCAGTTTTTGGCGTAGATAAAAGTTCAAAATTTGTAAATTTATTAGTTCGGGCAAACGTCTTATGTGACAATCGAACATTTCCTGGAGGTAGTGAAGAATGGGATTTTCTGTTTTTAGACGACGTGGTTGATGCGTTATTTACATCTTACACAACAAGCTCCAAGTCTAATGAAGGTATATCAGGAACTTATTCTATAGGCCTGGGAGAAACACATTCAATGATTGAATTGAACGAATATTTATCCCATGCCGTGAATTGTAATTCAGTTAACTTTGATGGGTCTGATATTGGCTATATAAAATATTTTAAGGCTAATCCAGATATGTTTAATAAACGCTTTTCCTGGACTCCATCACATACCTTTTTTCAATCAATAAATAAAGTAATTAAATATGAACAGAAAGTCTGATATTAAAAAATTAGTAGAGAAGTATGGCCATGATTTTTCAAAGCGTCCAACGCCAGGAAAAGATTTAATTCAGTATAGCGGCCCTACTTTTGACACGTTAGAATTTGAATCTGCAATTGATGTGTTACTGGATGGGTGGTTTGGACTGGGAGATAAGGCAGAAGAGTTTGAGCTACAGGTGTCAAATACATTAGGAAAAGAGTTTGGAGTTTTTGTTAATTCTGGATCTTCTGCTAATTTAGTCGCACTGCTAACAATGCGAGAGCTATTTAAAGATAAGATAAGTGATTCTCGAAACAAAGTGATTGTTCCGGCTAGTTCGTTTCCAACAACGGTAAATCCGATAATTCAATTAGGCTTAGAGCCACTTTTTGTTGATATTGAGCTTGGATCATATGCCCCTGTTTATGACCAAGTAATAGAGGCAATTGATAGGCCTGATGTTATTGGTATGATGTTTGCACATCCTCTTGGAAATCCGGTTGTGCAAACAAAAGATTATTATGAAAAACTAAATCAAGTAGGCGGGTTTTTGGTAGAGGATTGTTGCGATTGTCTTGGTGGTAAGTATTTAGATGTTCCTGTTGGAACATATTCACATGCTGCAACTCTTTCGACATATATGGCGCACCATATTACAAGCGGGGAAGGCGGAGTAGTTTGCTTTAATAGAAAGAAACATCAAAGAATTGCTAAATCATTCAGAGACTGGGGGAGAGGTTGTTTTTGTTCTGGAAAAGACGTGTTATCGGCAAATGGAGCATGTGGAAAGCGATTTTCGAATTGGATTGATGATAATTCTTGTGACCATCGTTATGTATATGAAAGATTGGGTTACAATTTAAAGCCTATTGAGATGCAATCGGCCATAGGACTGGTTCAGATAAATAAATTAGAGGGGTTTGTAAAGGCTAGAAATAATAATTTCGAGCTTCTCAGAAATTTGTTGCGCCCTATTAAGGGTGAGGTACATCTGCCGTATTCGTCAGAATTTGCTACACCATCTTGGTTTTCGTTCCCTATTACTATCAAAGAGGGCTCGTCGTTAACTAGAGATTTATTTACTGAATTTTTAGAATCTAAAAAGATTCAGACTAGAACTTTTTTTGCAGGTAATGTATTAAAACATCCAGCCTATCAAGAGATAGTCAAAAGCACTCCGTATAGTCTTGAGAACTCTAACTTAATTTATAAAAATACTTTTATGGTTGGCGTATGGCCTGGACTCGATTCTGAAGCAATTAAATATATAGCAGATAATATTTTATCTGTTGTTTCAGATGGCGGCGTTTAGGATGGGTCCTGTATTTGGTTTTATAGGTTAATTTTTTTGTTTTGAAGTAGATATCATGCACAAGTACCAAACAATATGTTTTTGTTTTCCTTATCGTGGAAGAGTGGGGGGTGTCCCTACATTGTTTGCTGGTGTAGCTAAGCAGTTGGCTTTAAAAGGGTTCAGTATTTCTATTGTTGATTATAAAGACGGTACACTCAGGCGCTTACTTAGAAATGAGAATGGGATAAGATTTTATGAGTATAAGGATAAGAATGATTTATTTATAGATGATGATTTTGTTGTCTTCCAATCTTTGGTTCCATGGTCGATGTACCATGGATTGATGTTTTCAGATAGCACAAGAATTTTCTTTTGGAATTGTCATCCGTACAACCTTGTTCCTCAGATTCCAGTATTATCTGAGAGAGTTCTTCCTTATTATATTTTTTATAAAGTATTAATTAAGTTTGTTTTGTATTCGTACGTTGCAAGGACTAAAAAATTTGTTCAATACATGGATGAGATGCATGCATTAGTTTTTATGGATGGAGGGAATTTAAGAAATACCGAATACTTTTTAGATTTGAATGTCAAAGAGCCTGTTTTTATTCCAATACCGGTATTGCCTGAAAAGGCTAGGAGTTCAGTCTCAACAAGCAAAAGTATTGAAAATATATGCTGGGCTGGAAGGGCAGTAAAATCTAAAATGGTGCCCCTGATAGATATGTTGAGAGGGTTAAGCTTATTGGAAGGATTGAATGTTTATACTGTTCATATAATCGGCGAAGGTGAATTTTTAGATGAGTTTAAGTGCTACACAGAGGGGTTGGTAGGTATTGATATACATTACCACGGCATTAAGTCATATGAAGATTTAATGACATTTGTAAGAGATAAAGCGGATTTTTGTGCAGCATCTGGTACTTTAGCGCTTAATTTTTCCTCTATGGGAATACCAACAATCCTTCTGGATGTATCTACACGGACTATGGGCAATCGACAGTTTAGATTTATGTATGAGGTTGAAGATTATTCTCTTGGCGATACTGATTTTGATATGCAAAGAAAGGCATGCGAATCAAATTTAGAGTCTCAGATGTTGTTCTTAAAGAGTTCTTACAAAGTTGCTAGTGAAAAGTCAGTAAACTACGTTGCCAAAAGGCATAATATGCAATCAATATGTGACTCATTGATTGAAAATATGCAAAAATCGAAATTTTATCCAACTTTAGCCGTGGAAGAGGGTTTTTTTTTAAGGCCAATTGTTTATAACATTTTTAAATTTTTTAAGGATAAAAGAAAATGAAAGTTCTTATTTTAGCTGGAGGTTTAGGTACACGCTTATCTGAAGAAACATCAATTAGACCAAAGCCAATGGTCGAAATTGGAGGGAAGCCAATTCTATGGCACATTATGAAAATATACAGCCAATATGGCTTTAATGATTTTGTAGTATTACTAGGGTATAAGGGATATTGCATTAAGGAGTATTTTGCCAATTACTTCTTGCATCAAAGTGATGTTACAATTGATATCCAGAATAATAAGATTAAGGTCTTAAATAATTCAAGTGAGCCGTGGAGTATTACTTTGATTGACACAGGTTTCGATACAATGACTGGCGGTCGAATTAAAAGAGTGCAGGACTTTATTGGAAACGAAAGATTTATGTTAACTTATGGTGACGGAGTGTCTAATATTTCCCTTGACGAATTAGTAAAGTTCCATGAATCTCATGGCAAGTTATTAACAATGACATCTGCGCAACCAGACGGTAGATTTGGAGCGTTGGATATCTTGCCAGATAGTAGGGTGAACAACTTCCAAGAGAAGCCAAGGGGTGACGGAAGTTGGATTAATGCCGGTTTTTTTGTATGCGAGCCAGGAGTGTTTGATTATATAACTCAGGGTGACTCGACTGTATTTGAGCAAGATCCGCTTCAAAATTTAGCTGAAGATGGTGAGATTTATACTTACAAACATCATGGATTCTGGATGCCAATGGACACCTTGAGAGATAAAAATGTTTTGTCTGATATGTGGGACAAAGGAGTCTCTCCTTGGAAGACATGGGATTAAGGAAGAATAATGGAAGTTTTTAGGTGGTATGGAGGTTTTATTTTGGGTGATTTTAAGAACTATTTTAAAGGTATATTGAATGTTTAACAATGTTTACCGCGGTAAGAAGGTACTTATAACTGGCCACACAGGATTTAAAGGCTCTTGGTTGGCGGTTTGGCTATTAAAATTAGGTGCACAGGTTGTTGGCATATCAAAGGATATACCAACAAATCCTTCAATGTTTGAAGAGCTTCAGATTGAAAAAAAGATAAAGCATTATCAGATGGATATGCGTGATTTAGACGAGCTGAGCGAGGCTGTCTTAGTTGAGAAGCCCGATTTTGTGTTCCATCTAGCGGCCCAACCAATTGTTTCAACTTCATATACCAATCCTATTGAAACGATTTCATCTAATGTTATGGGTACGGCCAATATATTGGAGGCACTTAAAGTGTCAAATCATTTATGTATAGTAATCATGATTACTAGCGACAAGGCCTATAATAATATTGAACAAATATGGGGCTATAAAGAAAATGATCAAATGGGTGGTAAGGATGTTTATAGTGGCTCGAAAGGTGCGGCCGAACTTATCATAAAATCTTATTTCTATTCATTCTTTAAAAAGTCTGATTGTAATATTAAACTTGCTATTGGCAGGGCGGGGAATGTAATTGGCGGCGGAGATTGGGCGAAGGATCGAATTGTGGTTGACTGTATGGAGGCATGGAGTAAAAATAAAAGTGTTGAGATTAGAAGTCCAGAAGCAACAAGACCTTGGCAACATGTATTGGAGCCGCTTAGTGGTTATTTAAATTTAGGTTTAGAGCTTGATAGGCGCAAAGTATTACACGGAGAGGCTTTTAATTTTGGACCGAGAGCCGAACAAAATCATACAGTGAAACGATTGTTAGAGGATTTAAGTCAATATTGGGGTTTTGATAAAATTGGGGATGCTTTTACAGTAACTGACAATATACCATTCCATGAGGCTGGTTTATTAAAGTTAAATTGTGATAAAGCACTTGCAGGCTTGAAATGGCAGGCATCGCTTGCTTATGAAGAAGTTATTGAGTTTACAAGTCAATGGTATTTTGCTTTTTATAAAACAAACAAAAACATTTTTGATCTAACTATGGCGCAAATTGATGCATATGAAAATATTGCAAAAATGAAAGGTCTTCAATGGACGGAGTAACGATTACGCCACTTAAAATTATTCCACATCCGAGTGGTGATGTGCTGCACGGCATGAAATCCTCAGAAAATAGTTTTTTTGGATTTGGGGAGGCTTACTTTTCTACCGTCAACCAAGGTGACATTAAGGGCTGGAAAAAACATTCTAAAATGACGCTCAACTTAGTAGTTCCAAAAGGAGAAATCCAGTTCGTCATTTTTGATGATCGTGATAAATCTTCGACCCAAGGGGAATTTATGAGTATTTTGCTATCATTGCAAAGCTATCAAAGATTAACAGTTTCTCCTGGCTTATGGGTTGGTTTCAAAGGATTGACAGTGGAAAATATATTGCTTAATATTGCATCAATTGAGCACAATCCCACTGAAGCAATTAATATGCCTCTAGACTTTCTAAGTTTTAATTGGGAATTGGAATGCAAGTAAGGCTTTCTAAATGCTCTATATCGTCAGCAGAAATTAATGCAGCAACACAAGTGCTTGAGTCTGAATTTTTAGGCATGGGAGGCAAAGTTTTAGAATTTGAACAGAATATTAAACGATACCTGGATACAAATATGGATGTTGTTTGTGTTAATACTGGTACATCAGCACTCCAATTAGCATTATCTGCTTTGAATATACAAGAAGGAGACGAGGTTCTGGTTCCGTCATTAACCTATATAGCGACATTTCAAGCTATCTCCTCCATGGGCGCTATTCCGATTGCTTGTGAGGTCAATCCTGACACTTTATTTATTAACATAGATGATGCAGAAACAAGAATAACACCGAGAACTAGGGTTGTTATGCCAGTGCATTATGCTAGTTCATCCAAAGGTATGTCAGACGTTTATTTATTTGCTCAAAAGCATCAATTACGAGTAATCGAAGATGCTGCACAAGCATTTGGCTGTTATAGAAATGGAAGTAAAGTCGGCATTTTTGGTGATATTGTATGCTTTAGTTTTGATGGTATTAAGAATATTACCTCAGGTGAGGGTGGAGCGATATTAACATCAGATGGAAGATTATTGGAGAAGATGCAAGATGGTCGATTATTAGGCGTGAAAAAAGACACTGAAAAACGGATGTCCAATCAAAGAAGCTGGGAGTTTGATGTTGCAAGCCAAGGATTTAGATTTCATATGAGTAATATAAATGCAGCTATTGGCATAGAGCAGCTTAAAAGAATAGAGCTGTTTAAAGAAAAAAGACAGCTTATTGTACGGCGATATATAAAAAAATTGTCACTAATTAATGAAGTTAAATTTCTAAATTTGAATTACAAAGAAATTATTCCTCATATCTTTGTAATTAAGGTTAAGAATCGTGATGGATTAAGGAGCTATTTATTGAAATCTGGAATTGAGTGTGGCGTCCATTATAAGCCAAATCATATGTTAAAAATGTATTCAAACCCTTCAATAACACTTCCTGTTACTGAATCTCTTTACAAGGAAATAATTTCATTGCCTTGCCATGTTGACTTAAGTTTATTGGAGCAAGATTATGTAACTCAGAGAATTGGCGAATTTTATAATGCCTAAGGTCTCTATTTTAATGAATTGTTATAACGGGTCTCAATTTTTAAGGGAGGCTTTGGACTCAATTTACGCACAGACATATTCAGACTGGGAGATAATATTCGTTGACAACTGTTCAACCGATGAAAGCGCTAATATAGCAAAAAGTTACGGGAAGAGAGTTAAATATCATAAAACTGATAGTAATATATCTCTCGGTGCGGCTAGAAACTTCGGTGTACAATTTTGCTCGGATTATATAGCTATATTGGATGTCGATGACATTTGGATGCCAAATGCGTTGCAAGTGCTTTACGATTCCATTACATCTGGGAATTTCGCATTGTCTTATGGAAATCAATATTTGATTGACAAGAGTGGAAGGAGTATAGGGAAGATAAAGAATTTATATTTAAATGAAAAAGGAAATTTCTTCCCTAAGTTGTTAATGCAATTTGACATACCATTAGTGGCATCAATGATTAACAAAAAGAAGATGCTAGATTTGGGGTTAAATTTTGATGAGAACATATTTGGTTCCGAGGAATATTGTCTTTTTGTTCAAATGGCGATTTATAGTGAATTCATTGCGATACCTGATTTTATTGTTAAATATCGAGTGCATAATTCTTTAACGAGTAGTTTAGATGACAAGGTATACAAAGAGAGGTTTTATACTTTGGATATGATTAAAGAAAAAAATCCAGGCCTTGATAAAGAATATCCAAATGAGTTTAATGAAGCATATGCAAGAGGGGCTTATTATAAGGCGCAACACCTTATGTCTCAAAATAAGCAATTACAGGCCTTTAAAACTCTGAAAGAATACATGTTTGTAGATAAAAGGTATTTCGCCTTAACCTTTATGACCTTGTTTCCAAAATATATTTGGAACTATGTGCAAAATACAAAATATAAGAGGCGGGCTTAGTTAATAGTGAGACTATCGGGTATCGTAGAAAGGGCTGTTCTTACCGCCCTGATTGTAGGTATTATTTTTTCTATTGACTTGAATTCCCGCGCACTATATATTACATTTTTTGTGATTATGGCGTTAGCTGTGGTTGTGGTTATTGTTAATAAATCCATTCTTATTCCTAAAAACAATACTATTAACTTTATCATCCTGTCACTATTGTTTGTGTGGTCGTATGGAGTAATAGTTGGACTTTTGAATGGAAATAATATTGTAAATATTGTATCTAATTTTGCGGGGCTTTTATTATACTCCTTGTACTATGCTTTCCATGTTTTAAGAGTTGACTATATTAGAATTGTTAAAGCTGTTTTATTAGCGTCCCTGATAAGTTTATTTTTTGGATTTGTGTTAGGGATTTATAACATTGTTTTTTCTGAATCTTTGGTCAGTTTGATCAATACTAGAATAATTATTTTCGGAAATATGATGACATACGTAATTATTTACGCATGGAGTTTGGCTAGCTTAATTTCTCCATCTACTTTAGTCGATCCATTTTTACAACAGTTAAATCTTAGTAAGAAAAAAGCTGTTTCATTATTAATTATAAGCATGCTTACGATTTTCTTTTCTTGGTCCAAAGGCTTTTTATTATCAATGATTGTAGTCACATTGATAATTTTTCTGTTAATGTATAAACGATATTTATTTAGAACAATAACGCATAAAAACGTATTATATTTCTTTACTGCGATTATATTTCTGTTGCCATTTATTATTTTTACAGGCTATATTGATTTATTTACCTCTATATTTGATAAATCTGATATTTCTAATCAAGTAAGACTCTATCAGTTAACGTATTTGATTAATGATCTGACTTTATTTGGAAATGGTGCTGGGGCTTTAATACAGGGTTATGGAAACAATAGTTATGGGGTGGAGATGGTTTATGTAAATATAGTCCATAAGTATGGACTGATATCGATTTTTATTTTTTTAGGAATTATATTAACTGTTGCCAAAATTCTTTTAAAGTTTAGGTTTTCATTTTTGCTTATGTCAATTCTTTTTTCCTTTATGATGTACTTATTGCCTTCTCTGGGAAATCCAATTTTACTAGCCCCTTTAAGTGTAATTCTTCATGTAGTTGTCCTATATACAATGTCATGTTTAGAAAAAAAGCCTTTTATAAGGGTTTAAAGAAATTCAGCAGTTACAATATACGATTGTTACATTCTAATATTTAACTAAAATATGAAAAAGACAAACTTATTGCTTGACCTGTATTTAACAATTAGAGGTGTGGTTCACTACAACTCTTTTTTAAAGAGGTCTCAAAATTTTTCTTCGAAAAAAATTCGCAAGTATCAGGAGGTGTGGCTTAGGAACTTGTTGCGCCATGCTTATTATAATATTTCGTGGTATGCTCCAAAGTTTCGTGAGTTAGGTGTAAGACCAGATGGCAAAAATCCTTTTAATGAATTGAAGAAATTGCCTATCTTGACAAAACAAGAGGTGCGAGAGAATCATTCAGATTTCTGCATACCGGAAGCTGCCAAAAGCTCCCTGTCATTTTCTACATCTGGCACATCGGGTGAACCGCTAAGTGTTTATACTAGCAGGAACCAGTGGATTATCGAACAAGGTATTATTTGGCGACAGTGGAAATGTGCAGGATACAATTTTCGTGATAAGATTGCAATATTTCGTAGTTACTCTCCAGCCCCGAATGAGCCTTCAATTAAAATTGACCGCCTTCGAAATTGGACATATTTTTCTGTATTTCGAATGGATGAAAGTCATCTTGATGAATACATGCAATTCCTTAAACGCTGGAGGCCTAAATTTCTAAGAGGATATCCGTCTGCCCTAAAGCTTGTGGCAGAACACGCCTTAAGGCATAATCATAAAATCCCCAGTTTGAAAGCTGCATTTTCTGCATCAGAGGTTGTGCCAGAAGGTTTGCGCGAGGTGTTGAGAGATGCGTTCGGAATAGAGTTGTTTGATCATTATGGCCAGGCAGAAATAACATGTATGTTTCATGATTGTGAAGAGCATTATGGTATGCATGTAGATTGGGAATATGGCTATGTAGAGTTATTGTCAACACCAAAACCAAATATTTATAGAATTATAGCAACCAACCTGCATAATACATCTATGCCATTACTGCGTTATGATACTGGCGATCTGGCTATAGGGGATTGGGGTTTATGCAAATGTGGTCGAAATTCATTCATAGTGAAGGCAATTCAGGGTCGTATGGATGATTATTTGATTACACTTGATGGATCCAAGCTTACTACTGTGAATTTATATACTTATTTTTCTAAGTTGGATGATATTCAAAGATTTCAAATGATACAAGAGCAGGCTGGAGAGCTGATTGTATTGATTGAGTTTAAAGAAGGTATTTCAGAAAGTGGCTGTAAAAAGTTCCAGAAGACTACATCAACGGAGCTTAATAAAAAAACTGGTTTGAAAATCAATGTAAAGGTTTCGTCAGATTTTATTCAATCTTCCGAAGGAAAATTTTTAAGTTTTATTCAAAAATATAATTAATTATGCTGGTCGATTTGCATAATCATACCTCAGATTCACATGATGGCTTTACCACACATGCGGAATTACTTAATTCATGCTTGGTTCGCGGTATTGATGCGATTGCAGTTACTGAGCATGATGCTTTTTGCCAAATAGATGCCGATCTATTTAAAAAAAATGGGGTTGAGCTGATCTTTGGTCGAGAGTTTACCGCTAATACTGGGGCTCATATAATAGGTTTATTTATTTCAGACTCCATGCCTAAAAGTGATAGCAGGCATGATATTGTTCGTCATATAAAATCTCAAAATGGAATTGTTATTATGCCGCATCCCTGGAAGCCAGGCTCTGGCTATTTATCTATATATGACAAAGATGATCTTATAAATGAATTTGATTTTATTGAGTTGGTTAATGGAGGGTGGCGTGCTGTGAAATATGGAGGTGAGATTATTAAGATTGCGCAAGAGTATAACCTTAAGATGATAGCTTCATCAGACTCACATCGTGGCTGCCAAGTTGGCTTGTGCGCAACTAAAGTTACTAATGTTCATAAATTTCATGTGGGAAGTGCTCAGCACCATCTGTTTACCTCTAGGCAGGATGATTTAGAATTACTGGTTGATTCGCAAGGTTTTGTTCGTAAAGGGCGCCGAAACAGATGGTTTCAAATTACCAGTATTTATCAATTATTATTACCTCTTGTGCCAAAAAATATCAGGAGGCTGGTAAAGAAAACTCAATATAGCTTTTCGAACGACTCGCAATCTGCCAATCCCTGTTACAAGGTATTTAAGATAGGGGTAGATCTGTGGTAGAGCCATCGTCATTTGTTAAAAAACTTGAACCGTACAACATAACTCCGCAGGATGTATGGTCTGATGCGTCTACAGACAAAATTCTTAAGTTGGATTGGAATGAGGCTACAACAGACTTTGAATTTTATCAAGACGAATTGTCACGTATAGCTTATGATCGGGGGGTGTTGGCTTGGTATCCTGACTGTCTCGCACTTAATCTTACAGATAAAATATCCAAGTATGTAGGAATCGATGGAAACAACATACTAACATTCCCTGGTTCTGATGTGGGCTTAGAAAGCTTGTGCCGTGCGTATATTGAACCTGGAGATAATGTGATCGCGTTATGCCCCACCTATGAGAATTTTTTTGTATACGCTCTTCAAGCTGGAGCAAATTTGTTGAAAGTAGAGTTGAAAAAACCATTTAAACCTAACTTAGAAATTTTGGAAAAAAAGATGGAACTATTTGACTCGATTAAGATTCTGTACTTGGTGTCTCCAAACAATCCATGCGGATATGTTCTTTCGAGAGATAAAGTAAAGCGTTTGGCTAGTAAATTTCAAGAAACAATGTTTATTATTGATGAGGCCTATATAGAATTTTCGGACACGGAATCCTTTTCTTCTTTGGTTGAAGAGTTTCCAAATATTGTTGCTATCCGAACATTCTCGAAAGGGTTTGGAATGGCTGGCCTTAGATTGGGGTATGTATGTGCATCTCTAGATGTAATTAAAACTGTAAATAAGATACGTAATGGTAAAAATATTTCCATGATCGCCCAGCGTTTAGGGATTTGTGCGTTGCAAAATATAGATAGAATACAAGTATGGCTGGAAGAGGTGAAGGAGTCTCGCGAGCTGTTTCAGAACTGGTGTAAACGACATAATATTAGATATTATCCAAGCGATGGGAATTTTGTCTTATTTGAGGTTTTACACCCTAATGAAGTGTGTAGTAAGCTAAAGTCATTGGGAATTTACATTCGTAATAGAGATGCAGTTGGTTCTGGCTTAATTCGTGTAACCGTTGGTTCTAACAAGGATGTTGAGCGCTTAATATCCTCTCTTGAGTCAATATCTAATTTATTATAATTTTTTTATTTAACAACAATAGGGCTACTTATGAAGCAAATACTACAAAATCTATCAAATGGAGAGACGTCACTAATTGATGTTCCTTGTCCAAAAAATATTAAATCAAACATATTAATTGCTACGAAGAAAACAGTAGTTTCTGTAGGTACTGAGCGTATGTTAGTAGATTTTGGAAAAGCTAGCTATATTAATAAAGCTAGACAACAGCCCGACAAAGTAAAAATGGTTCTTAATAAAGTCGCAACTGATGGCTTAATGACTACGGTTGATGCGGTCAGATCTAAATTAGATCAACCTCTTCCACTTGGGTATTGCAATGCAGGTGTAATTTTGGAAAGCGATGTTAATGGATTTGAGCCTGGCGATAGGGTTGTTTCTAACGGTAATCACGCCGAAGTTGTTCGCGTACCGAAGAATCTTTGCGTAAAGATTCCAGATAATGTTGATGATGAATCTGCTTCATTTACAGTATTAGGTGCGATTGGATTGCAAGGGATTCGCCTTATTCAGCCCACTATGGGAGAATGTTTTGTAGTTACAGGACTTGGTTTGATTGGATTGTTATGTGTGCAGATGCTTCGCGCTAATGGTTGTCGAGTATTGGGTGTTGATTATGACTCTAAAAAATGTGAAATAGCACGAAAGTTTGGCGCAGAAACGGTGGATTTGTCTAAAGGAGAAGATCCTATTATTATTTCGCAAGGGTTTTCTAGGGGTCGTGGTGTAGATGGTGTATTAATAACTGCAGCTACTCAGTCTGATGAAGTTATGCATCAATCTGCAGAGATGTGTCGTAAACTGGGTAGAATTGTGCTTGTAGGCGTTGTTGGGCTAAATCTACGTAGAGATGATTTCTTTAAAAAAGAGATTACCTTTCAAGTGTCAGCTTCTTATGGGCCTGGTCGCTATGATTCGTTTTATGAAGAAGAAGGTAATGACTATCCAGTTGGTTTTGTGCGCTGGACTGAGCAGCGTAATTTTGAAGCGGTACTGGACATGATGTCCTCTGGAACTCTTGATGTTAAGTCCGTTATTACACATCGTTATGATATTGAAAATGCAATTGACGCCTATGCCTTGTTAGATAATCCTGATGCGTTAGGTATTGTTCTAAATTATCCTAATAAAGACCAAAAAAATATTACAAAGTCTAAAGTTGTATTAAATGAACAAACAGCTAAAGTTATTACT